>ERZ795060.95-NODE-95-length-121398-cov-11.531963_pt1 | contig 121398 bp, 113 predicted proteins | sample MGYA00375144_ERZ795060 | MGnify/ENA primary metagenome ERZ795060 (study PRJEB30189, sample SAMN05720157) | activated sludge metagenome | isolation source: anaerobic digester from wastewater treatment plant | place: Japan | collected 2015-05-15 ...
TTTCTGAAGAGCATTTTGATGTTGGAAAAATTGAGGAGATAGAGAGTGAAGAAGAATTTGATGATCTTGGTTTTGATGAAATTGAGAAAGATTATAAGAACTTGGGATTAGAAGTAGAGGATAAAAAAGTTGAAAGAGAAAGGCCATTTGATAAAAAAACTGGTGGGACTTTAAGGGAAGAAATAAAGGTTGAGAAAAAGGAGGAGAAAAAAGATATTTCTGATAAACTTATTCAGTTTAATCTTAACAAACTCCCGGTTTCACTTTTAATTAGATTTAAAGAGATTATGGGTGACCCTTCTGTATCACCTGCGACTAAACATGCAATAAAGAGTGAACTTAGTAAAGAGAGACCAGACTTTGATAAAATTAAGTATCTACTTGGATATGAGGAGAGAGAGGCTAAAAACTTTATTCCTGTGTTTAGGTTTGCTACTGTTTTTGTAATATTGGGAATAATTTTATCTATTCTTTATTTTGCATTACTTAAACCTTATTTGAGAAACAGGTCTTTGCTAATATCTGGACTTGAAGACATAAAAAATGGTAACTATGTACTTGCTAATGAAAAATTTGAGAGAGCCAGTCCATCACTGTCCTGGTATAATAGATATGCTCTTGAGTTTATGAAATATAATGCTTATAAACAGGCTGAAGAAAAACTTATGGGTATAAGAGGACCTGCTTATGAAGTTATTAAAAAGGGGGCAGTTGATATAGACCCTGATGACAGAGAAACAAGGCTTAATATTGCAAGAGTATTTGAAGAACAGGGTATGTATGAAAAAGTTCTTGAAAATGATGTTAATCCTAAAATGCAGTTCGATGATAGTCTTTATTATTTATACAAAAAAGACCCGGAAGACTTTAGCATAGTTGATAAAATAGGTCTTACTTATGTAAAATGGGGAAATAGTTTTAGAAAAAGGACTCAGAAAATTGAAAAGTATGAAAAAGCTCAAAAAATATATACTGATTTTTATGAATCTTATAGTAAAGAACCAGAAGTTATTTCGAGAATATTGTATACTTCAGCACTTACTGGCGATAAAGTTGAAGAGAAGTTTGATAATGTTCAGTCTCAAGGGATGTTGGAAAAAATGCATGACCTTACACTTGCTGAGGTTGGTAATTATTTCATAAATAATGATGAATATAAAAGAACACAAAAAATAATGGAAGTTCTTAACAATATGGATACTACTAACCCTTATGTTTATTATATTATGGGCAAGTTTTATTATAATATAGGTAACCTTAAATTAGCAGAGAAAGCACTTGTAAAAGCTGAGAGGTTTAGCTGGGAAATAGAAAACGAGATAAAGAAAAAGGTTAATGATGAGAAGAACTATTCAAATATAATGAATATGCTTGGGACTTTATATATATCCCTTGCTAATGAGTATAAAGGAGAAAATGAAGAGAATAAAAGAAAAAGAGAAGAGTTTATAAATCTTGCATATTATCACTTTAATCAAGCTAAAAAATATGATCCAAATAATAAAGAAACATATTATAGATATGCAAATATGATGTATGATTATTATTCGGATTATCTTAAATCATCTGAGAACTATCTTATATCTTACAACCTTTATAGGGAAGAGGAGGAAATTCCTCCTTTAGATATGTACTATAAGCTTTCAACTTCATTCTATTTTTTAGGTGATTATGATAAGTCTTTAGATTATTTAAATGATCTTAGAATGAACCCATCTTTTAGAATAAGACCTGCTATAGAATATCTACTTGGGATGTTATATTTTAAAAAGGGACTTTTGCTTGATTCACGACAAAGGTTTGTTAATACCCAAGAATATTATAATAAAGAGATTGAATCCTATATAAGAAACCCAAATCCAATGTCTATAAGACAGAATAAAATATTGTTTTTTAACTCAATACTTTATAACAATATAGGCGTTGTATACCATCTTCTTGCTGATAGAGAAAATAATAATGATTATTATAATATAGCAAGGGTTAATTTTTATAAAGCTATTGAACTTGCACATAGATATAATAATAAAACTATACAGGCACTAGCAAGGCTTAATCTCAATGATTCTATTTTTCAGGATAATATGAAATATGTTGAACACTTTAATATAAAAAGAGAACCTATTTTGTATGATTATATACCTAAATATCTTGAGGAGTATGAATGAAAAAAATTTTTTTTTTAGTAGTGATAGTATTTATATTTATTTTTATTTATTTAAGTTTTTTTATTGTTCCAAAAGGTATGATATATTACTTTGATTCAAAAATGAGGGGAAAAGATATTTATTTTGAAAAGTCAATTTTATTTTGTCCTGAGCTTGTTTTTGGGCTGGGAAACATAACGAAAATTCCTGAAATAAATAAGATATCAAAAATAATTATTTTACCTTTGCCTTATATTGAAAATACTTTTATATCTGAACACTATAAGGTAGAGGTTTTTTATGAGGCTAAAATTTTTATTAAAAAATTTTTTAATCTTTTATATAACAAAACTCTAGATGAATTAATGAAAGAAATCCAAGATAATATAACATTAAAAATGAAAGAGGTTTTATCAAAAAACTCTTCTAATATTTCATTTAATCAAGAATCATTTTTGTCAGAGCTCTCAAGTTTAAACAATGATAGTATGCAGGTAGAATTTAAAATTTTATATTTTCCAGATTGGCCTTCCTATATTTCGCTTGTCAATGCTTTAAACTCTTGGCTGAAAAATGATGCTAAAAAGGTTATAATAGAAGGACTTGAAAAAAAATATAGAACAAAAATTGATATTGAAAACAGGATTGATGCTTTTGATAGTTATGTCAGAAAGGCAGAGGAGTTTAATAAAAAGGTTGATAATATTAAATTAGATAGAGATCTTATTTTTAATATACTTAAGTTTTTATATAAGGAAGAGAGATGAAAAAAATATGGGCTAAAAAGGGTCTTTCACTTGACCCATTTATAGAAAAGTTTACTGTAGGTGATGACTATATAATAGACAGGTACCTGGTTACCTATGATATTATGGGTTCTATTGCACACAGTAGGATGTTAAAAAAAATATCAATATTGTCAGACTCTGAGCAATATTCTATAGAGAAGGGACTTAAAGAGATATATAAATCATATAAGATGGGTAATTTTACTATCGAGTATGAAGATGAGGATGTACATAGTAAAATTGAAAGGTTATTGATAGAAAAGATTGGTGAATCGGGTGAGAAACTCCATACAGCAAGGAGTAGAAATGATCAGGTTCTAACAGATATAAGGTTGTATACTAAGGATAATCTACTCGATATTTTTTCTTTAATTATTGAAGTTGTTAACGAGATTGAAGGTTTTGGATTGGAGTTTTTGAATGTTCCTATGCCTGGGTATACTCATATGCAGAGAGCTATGCCTTCATCTGTTGGTCAATGGGCATTTTCTTTTGTTGAAGAGTTTATTGATTATCTTATAATTGGTCAGGCATGTTATAAGTTAAATGATGCGTCACCTTTGGGTAGTGGGGCTGGATTTGGGGTATCTATTAACATTGATAGAGAGTTTACAGCAAATGAACTTGGTTTTTCAAGGGTTCAGATAAATCCTATAGCATGTCAGAACTCACGGGGTAAAATCGAAGCTTCTGTTATTGATTTTATAAACCTTGTAGCACTTGTCTTGAATAGGATAGCTAATGACATTCTTATATTTACTACTTCTGAGTTCTCATTTTTTGAGGCAGATACAAATATAACTACAGGTTCAAGTATTATGCCACAAAAAAAGAACCTTGATGTTCTTGAACTTATACGGGGAAGAACTTCTATAATTATTTCAAACTCGATTGCTGTAAAGTCTATTATTACGAATCTTTTATCAGGTTATAACCGTGACCTTCAGGAGGTAAAAAAAATACTTGTTATATCATTTGAAATGATAAAAGACTTTTTAAAAGCAATAAAAATAGTTTTCAGTAGTATAAGACCAATAGAAGAGAATATTATTAAAGCATTTGATAAATATATTTTTGCAACAGACTATGCATACAAAAAAGTTGTTGAGGGAGTACCTTTTAGAAGAGCTTACAGAGAGGTTGGAGAGAGTCTTGATAATATACCTATTATGGATCCGAAGGAAAATATACTTTCTAAGAATCACTTGGGTGCAACAGGTAATCTTGGTATTGATATAATAAAATCTAGGAAAATTGATTTTATAGATAAATTTCTAAATATTGAAAAAGGAAAATTCACTCAAATTAAAAGGATATTGTTGGGGGATTCTTATGAAGAATAGTTTAATTTATATATCTTTATTTTTACCATTTTTTTTGTTTTCTCAACAACAGGATAAAGGAATACCTTCAAGTATTGTGGCTAACTTACTTAATATTTATAAGACAGGTAACTTTAAACTTGGACTTGAAATAACAACCGGAAAAGAGAAAAAGGCTATTCAGGATATAATATCTCTTAAGGATAAAAACTATGGTAAATTGCCGGAGAATTTTCAGGTTTTTATAAATAGAATAGATGATCTTAGAATAATTGACGAGGTTATAAAAGATAATTATGCAATGGTTGAGGTATTATGGGTTTTAAAAATACCAGATAAAGATGATACTTCCAGATATACGCTAAAAGCTAATCAGGTAGCGTATTTACTTGAAAAAATCAATGGTAAATGGTATATAAAAAGTTCTAAAATGATAAAAGAACATGTATTCTATAATTATAAGGAGTTTCAGGAGATTCAGGAAAAAGCAAAAAAATATGATGAAGAGAAAGATAAGCAAGAAAATAATAAAACTAAGTGATAATTTTTAGGAGTTTTTAATGCTTAATAACGAAGAGTGGAAAGAGCTTATAAATACAGGTATAATTTTATCTTCATATACAGAGATGGACCTTATTCTTGATAGAGTAGTTGATGATAGTATAAGGATAATAGGCTGTGAAGGAGCAACGATTTATATAAAGAAAGGGAATCACCTTGAGTTTATGATATCTAAAAATATTATTATTGACAAAAAGATAGGGGGATTTGAGAATAATGTTAAAAAGTTTACTGTACCTATATCAAATGAAAGTATAGCAGGGTATGTTGCTCTTAATAATGAACCTTTAATAATATCTGATGTTTACGATATACCTTCAAATAAACCATATAAGTTTTTGAAGGTTTTTGATGAAATGTATCAATACAGAACAAAGTCAATGCTCACTCTTCCTATGAACGATAATGATAATAATGTTATTGGGGTACTTCAACTTATAAACCTTAAAGATAAAAATAATAATATTATAGAATTTGATGAGAGGAGTATGTTTGTTGCCAGGTATTTATCTTCTATTGCAGGTTCAGTTTTAAAAACAACTATTTATAATAGTTTGCTTAGAAACTCATATCTTGAGGCAATTGAAAGGCTTGCAATAGCATCAGAGTTTAGAGACCTTGAGACATCTGCACACGTAAAGAGGATAAGTGAATATTCAGCTGTATTTGGAGAGCTTTTAGGTTTTGACAGAGAAAGAATTATAAACCTTAAGTATGCTTCTCAGATGCATGATATTGGTAAAATTGGTATACCTGATAGGATACTGCAGAAGCCTGGGCCACTTACTGTGGATGAAAGAAAGATAATGGAAAAGCATACAATAATAGGCTATAAAATATTTGAGGGGGCGACATCTGATGTTATGAAATTATCTGCAATAATAGCACTTACTCACCATGAAAAGTGGGATGGGACAGGTTATCCTAATGGGCTTAAGGGTAAAGATATCCCAATAGAGGGCAGGGTTGTTGCAATAGCAGATGTTTTTGATGCACTTGTTTCAAAAAGAGTTTATAAACCAGCATTTGATATAAGTAAAGTCATTTCGATAATGAAAGAGGAGAAAGGTAAACACTTTGATCCTGAATTATTAAATTTATTTTTTAAAAACATAAACAGGGTAGTGTCTATATATGATAAATATAGAGAATAATAAGGGGGAATTATGAATATTGATAAAAATAAAGCATATATTTTATATGAAAGTGATAAACATAAGTTTATATGGCTTGGCTGGTCAGAAGGTTATGAGGAGGGAATAGTACAGACAAATCAGTATCTTATTATAAATAATAACAGGGGTATATTACTTGACCCAGGTGGGGTGCACCTTTTTTCTAAGGTTGTATCTGAGGTTACAAAATATATTGACCTTGATAAGATTGAGTTTATATTCTATTCACACCAGGATCCAGATGTTTCTTCTGGTATATCACTATGGCTTGGCCTTACTAAGGCTAAGATTTATGTTTCTGATTTATGGATAAGATTTTTACCCCATTTTGGTGTAGTTAATTTTGATAGAATTGTTGGTATACCATCAGGTGGTATGTCTTTGTCTTTACTTAATTCTGAACTTGTTTTTATACCTGCTCATTTTTTGCATTCAACAGGTAATTTTTCATGTTATGATACTGCATCAAAAATACTTTTTAGTGGTGATATAGGTGCAGCTGTATTTCAAAAGGATACTTATGTTTTTGTTGATGACTTTAACGAACATTTAAAGATAATGGAACCTTTTCATAAAAGATATATGGCGTCAAATATTGTTTGTAAAAAGTGGGTTTCTTTAGTTAGTAAGTATGATATAAAAATGATAGCACCACAACATGGAGCTATATTTGATAAGGAAAATGTAAAAAAGTTTTTAAACTGGCTTTCAGAATTAAAGTGTGGTGTTGATATTATAGATCAGATATATAAAGCTTGATTTTAAAAGGAGGGAATAATTGGATAATTTTAAAAAAGTTATTGAAAAATTTTCTGTAAGATTTTATAAGTCACTAGTACTTGATTATATATCAACAAATACTTTTGATAGAATTATATCAGAGATAAATAATATAAGAACTTCTATAGAAACACTTGTTGCTGCTTTTGAAGAGATAAGGGTTACATCGAAAAATACTTCTGATAATGCAACAAATATTAATAATCAGATGAATTACATACTTTCAAGCAATAAGGAACTTGAAGAAAATATATCTGGTAGGGTTGATGATATAAAAGCATCATCTGAAAAGATATCAAAAATAGGTAAAGTATTTTCAGATATAACAGAAAAGAGTAAGAAGATTAAAGGTATAACATCAAATATTCAAACTATAGCAAAGAGGACTAATGTTCTTGCAATAAACACATCTATTGAAGCATCAAAGGCAGGAAAATATGGGGTTGGTTTTTCTATTATTGCTGATGAAATAGGTAAACTTGCTCAGCAAACAGGTCTTTTTGCAAAAGATATAGAAAAAACAATAAACGAGTTTGTATCAGCTTTTAACACTATGGCAGAATATATAAACAGTTTTTCATCTCTTATAAAGTCTTTTGAAGAGGATATAGTCAATATAAAAAACTCTTTTGATAAAAATACTAATTATATAAATATGGTTGGGGATTCTATAGCAATGATAACAAATTCTGTTAGTGAACAGTCCCAAGCAATACATGATGGTCTAAATGGCTTAAGTAAAATATTTGAAGCTGTAAGAGCTACTTCTCACATGGCTGAAGCTATAAATACTGCATATAAAGAGGTTGATAAAATACTTGATTCGGAAAAAATGTAAAACTATTATTAAACCTTGTAAAATAATTATTAAAAGATAGATATTCAATTTTTTAGCTATTAAAAATATTATTATAAAATTTATTATAAAATTTTCTTACAACAAAATCATATTTTTCTCTTGATTTTTTTAAGAAAATTATTACAATTTTATTTAGGAAGTAAAAATATAAAAAGGGTTCTTTCCAATGCAAGAAAAGATAGATAACCAAAACTTTATACACCCTTTGGAGGATCTTAAAAAATATGGTCCTTTCTCTTCTTATATGGCAGATGAAAGAAGAAAAATCATAGAGTGTTGGCTGAGTCTTAAAGCTAAAAACTTTTTTGGAAAAGTTGGCCAGCATAATGTCTATTTTGAAAAAATAACTTTTAATGGATGCAGTATGTTTTCAGTTTTCAATCCTGGTAAAATAAATGATCTAATAGACATTAATTTTTGTATTGTAAGTCTTTATTCTAAGGGTTATGATCCATTAATTCTAAAATTTAGGATAACTGAAGTCGAGTCTTTAAAAGAGGAAAATAATGTTTTTTATAAAATAGGTGCAATATTTGAAGATGTTAAAGATAAAATTAAAGATATAGAATATATTATTACATTGCAGGATATGATTAAGAATGCATATTCTTCCATAATGATATGAATTAAACCCCTGCGTAATTTATATGTGCAGGGGCATAAGTTAGTTTATTTTTTGAAAATTAAAGGGTATACATTACTGTTAAGTTCTTTTGCCTTCTTTTCTCCAAGCGGATAGAATCCAACCTTTTTAATAATTTCTTGTCCCTTTTTTGTTAAAGCAAATTGGAAAAACTTTTTTACCTCTTCTCTTTCAAGTCTTTTGTCTGATACATACTGGAAAAGGAACCTTGCTATAGGATACTTTGCTGTTAAAACTGCTTTTTCATCTTTTGGGCTCATATTGTTTACTGTTATTATTTTTACTTCTCCCTTTACATCACTTAAATAGCCTATACCGACATAACCTATTCCACCTTTATCATTTTTTATTGCTTCTACTATTTGAGCATTACCATTCATACCCATCATTTTTGGTGAATAGTCTTTATTATTTAATATGTGTTCTCTGAAAAATACGTAAGTTCCAGAGTTGTTTTGTCTGCCATATAAAGATATAGGAATATTATCCCCACCAACCTCTTTCCAGTTTGTTATTTCACCTTTGTATATTGCAGCAATTTGGTCAACTGTAAGATTTTTTACTTTATTTTTTGGATTAGCTATAATAGCTATAGCATCTATTCCAAGTTTTACTTCGTATATCTTTACTCCTTTTTCTTCAGCTAACTTAATCTCTTTATCTTTCATCTCTCTTGATGAATTAGCTATATCTACAGTATTGTTTATAAGTCTTGCTATTCCAGTACCAGAACCACCACCACCTACATTTATCTCTATTCCAGTCTCTTTTGAGAAATCTTCTGCGAGTGCTTGAGCAAGTTCAAGCATAGTGTCAGAACCTGCTATCTCTATTGCAACCTTTTGAGCATATAGAGCAATACCAAGTATTGCTAAGACAATAAGTAATATTTTTTTCATTTTATTTCCTCCTCTATAGTTCTTTAAAAATACCACTAAGATAAAGTTAGAATTCTATTGTTAAGGAATTGTTACGTAATTGTTAATAAATGATTAATTATGATTTATTTGAGAGAATATAGTAAAACCAATCAAATCTTTCTTTGAAATCAAGATATATTTTTTCTAATATATCTTCTTTTTTTAAGATTTTATTACCCTTAAAAAAGCCTGGACAATTTTTTATTGTTTTTTCAAATCTTTCTCTGTTTTTAAATACTGAAACCCAGTAAGGGTATGATGTACATTGATACGGCTTAATCTCGTATATTTTACATCCTTTGAAATAAGTGGTTTCATCCCAGAATATACAATCAAGGTTATCTTTTTCTTTAAGTGATAAAAATATATCATCTCTTTTTGTATATTTTTCTATAAACTCCTTTTTAGATATATTAATTTTTTCGCATATTCTTAAAATATCTTTCTCAAGTAAAAGTACAAATCCTGTATCTTTTCTACAACAGTTACCACAATTCTGGCAATCAAAAGAAAAATTATCCGGTATGTAAAACTCTTCACTTAGTTTATTAAAAATATTGTTAATACTATTCAATCCTTGCAATATATTTATCCCTTATTATTCTAGAGTTTATTATAATTGTCATTATTAATGAAACAATAAAGACTAAACCTATTATTAAGTCATTTGATATCAATATACCTGTTATTCCTGAGAGTGTAATTGATATTATAAGCGGTATTAAAAAGAGTGAGGAGAAAGCTTTTGCCTCATTTTTTTCAGTTATATTTATATTTACTTCCTGATCTATTTTAAGTTCTTTTTCTGAATATGCTATAACTTCTCTATCATTTTTATGACACATTCTATTTATGGGGCACTTATGACATGACTCCTTTTCATCTTCTTCAATTATTTTTATTAAATATATTTTTTTTTCTTTATTAACTAGTTTTTTAACTATACCTTTTTCCATTTATAGCCTTATTATATATATTTTTTTATAACTTCTCTTAATTTATCTCTTGTTAAAGTAGGGTCTTCTACTATTAATTTTGATCCACTTATTATGTCTATAAACCCGAGTTCATTTGGATATCTTGGTACAATATGTAAATGCAAATGGCTTATACTTGCACCAGAAAATTTCCCTATATTGTAACCTATATTAAAGCTTTGAGAATTATATTCCTTTTCGAGAAGATCCATTATCTTTTTTGTATAGTATGTTATGTTTTTTTCTTCATTATCATTTAATTCTCTTATATCCTCTATGTGCCTATTTGGTAATATCATTATATGTCCTGGATTGTAAGGGTATAGATTCAACATTATTGATATTAGAGCATTTTTGTATATAGTAAGATCTTTTTCTATACAACTTCCTTTTATTATTTCACATAAAATACAGTGGTTTATATTCTTCTTGTTTTTAAGATATGGTATCTTGTTTATTGGGAATAGGTTTTTCCATTTCATATATGTTTTATCTTTTAGGTTTTGGTTAAAGAAAATTTATAAAATTTTTATAATAAAATTTTAAAATCTGCAAGAAAGTTAAAATAAATATTGTTAAATTTTATCTATACAACAATAGAGGAGAAAGCTATGCATGTAATAAGTGATGCTTGTATAAACTGTGGTGCTTGTGCAGGTGTTTGTCCTGTTCAGGCTATAAGTGCTGGTGGAAGCCAGTATGTAATAAGTGATGCTTGTATAGACTGTGGTGCTTGTGTATCTGTTTGTCCAGTAGGTGCTATTTCAGCAAAATAGTTTTTACAGTTTTTATAAAAACACAGGGTCTTCCTGTGTTGTTTTTTTATTTTTAGGAGACTTTTATGGAGATATTTGATATTCCTTTTGAGGATGAGCTTAAAGAAAATTATTTGACATATGCAATGAGTGTAATAATAGGGAGGGCTATACCTGACCTAAGAGATGGTCTTAAGCCAGTACATAGGAGAATAGTATATTCTATGTATAACAGTGGTCTTAAGGCTAACCAGAAGACAAGAAAATCAGCTAAGGTAGTAGGTGAGGTTTTAGGTAATTTTCACCCTCATGGGGATGCTCCTGTTTATGAAGCTATAGTAAGGATGGCTCAAGACTTTGCTCAAAGGTATCCCCTTATAATAGGACAGGGTAATTTTGGTTCTATAGATGGTGATCCACCAGCTGCAATGAGGTATACTGAGTGTAAGCTATCGAAAATAGCAGAGGAACTTATTAAAGATATTGATAAAAATACTGTTGACTTTATTCCGAACTATGATAATACTACTGTGGAACCAATTGTATTGCCAGCAAGTTTTCCTAATATACTTGTTAACGGGGCTGTTGGTATTGCTGTTGGTGTTTCAACAAGTATCCCACCTCATAACATTGTAGAGGTTGTTAGGGGGGTAAAAGCATATATAGATAATCCAGATATAACAATAGATGAAATTATTAATAAATATATTAAGGCACCAGACTTTCCTACTGGCGGATATATAGTTGGGTATGATAATATAACCAAGATTTATAAAACTGGGAAGGGAAGTTTTCAGATAAGGGGCAAGGTTTTAATTGAAGATAGAGATGATAGAACTAATATAGTTATTACAGAAATACCTTATTCTATAAAGAAGTCTGACCTGATAGCTAAAATAAAGGAACTTCTTGAGACTGAAAAAATAAAAGGAGTTTCATTTTTAAGAGATGAGTCTAACAAAGAGGGAATAAGAATTGTTTTAGGACTTAAGAAAGGAACAGTGCCTAATATTATTATAAACCAATTATACCATCATACACCTTTACAAATTACATTTAATGTTAACATGCTTGCTATATTGGATAAAAAACCTATACTTTTTAACCTTAAAGATATAATAAGAGAGTTTGTAGCATTTAGAAAAAGTGTTATAATAAGAAGAACACAGTATGATCTTAAAAATGCTGAATCAAGGCTTCATATTGTTGAGGGTCTTTTAAAAGCTATAGATAATCTTGATGAAGTAATAAAAATAATAAGAGGTAGCCAGTCTGTAAAGGATGCAAAAGATAATCTTATAAAAAGGTTTGATTTATCCGAAATACAGGCCCAAGCTATACTAGACTTAAAATTGCAAAAATTGACAGCACTGGAAAGGCTTTCTCTTGAAAAAGAATATGATGATCTTTTAAAACAGATAAAGTCTTTTAAAGATATATTATCAAGCGATTCTCTACAGTATAAAATAATAAAAGATGAACTTACTTATATTGAAGAGACATATAAGGATGAGAGAAGAACTAAAATATTACACAGTGTTGATAAAATAGATGATGAGGACCTTATAAAACCAGAAGATTGTGTTGTTGTAATATCAAACTCTGGGATGATAAAAAGGATGCCGATTACGCTTTTCAGGTCTCAAAGGAGGGGAGGAACAGGAAAAAGTGGTGCTAAAACAGGGACAGATGATTTTATTAAACACTTTATTATTACAAACACTCACGATTATATTATGTTTTTTACAAATTTTGGTAAAGTTTATTACATTAAAGTGTATGAAATACCGGATGCAAGCCTCTTATCAAGAGGTGTAAGTATAAAAACATTTATAAACATTGAAGATAATGAACATGTTCAATCTTATCTTGGTATTAAGGAGTTCAGTGATAAAGATTATGTTATGTTAGCTACTAAATATGGTAAAGTTAAGAAAACCAGCCTTGATGAGTTTATAAATGCTAAAAGAAGGGGTATAACTGCTGTAACTCTTGTTGACGGAGATGAACTGGTTGCTGCTATAAAGACAGATAATAAGAGCGAGGTATTTTTAGCAACTTCTCATGGTAAGGGTCTTAGATTCAGTGAGGAAGAGGTAAGACCTATGGGAAGAAGTGCTGCAGGTGTTACAGGTATAAAACTTAAAGAAAATGATTTTGTTATTGGTATGTTAAGTGTAGAAAAAGAAAAATCTATACTTGCTGTTACTGAAAATGGTTTTGGAAAGAGAGTTGATTTTGAAGAGTTTACTTCTCATGGAAGAGCTACTGGGGGCCAGATTTATTACAATATTAATAATAAGACAGGTAGGGTTGTATCTATAATATCATGCAAAGATGATACTGAGCTTATGATTATAACAAGGTCTGGTATGGTTATTAGGGTTGAGACTAAAGAGATAAGGATAATGGGAAGAAATACTATGGGAAGTAGAATAATAAAATTAAAAGAGGGCGATACTGTAATAGATATAGATGTTATTGATTAATTATTATAAATTTTAGAATTTACTTAAATTAAAATTTTAGTAACTGGGGCTAAGCTTGAACAAGAAAAAAACGCTAGGAAAAGGACTTGCTGCATTAATTAATGATTTGCCTGATGAGTTTATTTCGGAATCAGATATCTCTGATATTCAGGATATACCTATAAGTAAAATTAAGGAGAATCCATATCAGCCAAGAAAAAGTTTTAATGAAGAAAAAATACGGGAACTTGCCGAATCTATAAAAGAGAATGGTATAATTCAACCTCTTGTGGTAAGACCCAAAGATAGTTATTATCAAATTGTTGTTGGTGAGAGAAGGTTTAGAGCTGCAAAACTTGCAAATCTTATGACTGTGCCATGTCTTATAAAAGATGTGAATGATGAAAAGATGGCTGAAATAGCACTTATTGAAAACCTTCAAAGAGAGGATCTTAATCCACTTGAAGTTGCTTTTTCTTATAATAGACTTATAACAGACTTTGGTTTGACCCATGAACAGCTTAGCCAGAGAGTAGGTAAAAGCAGGGTAGCTATAACAAATACACTAAGATTACTTAAACTACCAGAAAAGGTTCAGCAGGATATAATAAATGGAATTATAACTGAAGGCCATGCAAGAGTCCTTTTGTCACTTGAGGAAATTGATAAAATATTGTTTGCAAGAGATATTATTGTTAACAAAGGTCTTTCTGTGAGAGAGACAGAGGAACTGGTAAAAAATATTAAAGATAAAGATGTTTTGAAAAAAGAGGATAAGAAAGAGTATTACAAAGACCCAAATATTTTGAGTATAGAGGAAAATTTGACACGTATTTTTGGAACTAAAGTTGTTATAAAAAACAACAAAAAGAATAAAGGTAAAATAGAGATTGAGTATTACAGTAAGGAAGAGTTTGAGAGAATAAAGTCAATACTTGAAGGTTCAAACCAAAGGATCTGGATATAAATTGAGGAAGATAAAGTTTTTAAAAATTTTTAAAATAGAAAAATATATAACTTCGACTTTACTAAAAAACTTTTTTGTATCATCAATATTTTTTCTTGGTATTTACCTTTTTTCGAATATTTTAGCTGAACTCCCATCTCTTCTTAAAAGAGCAGATTATAATGAATATATAACGTTTAATAATATTATGCGTTATTATATTTTAAAAATTCCAGAGTATTTTTTCACAGTTGTTCCATTTGCTTTTTTATTTGCAACATCATATACTTTAGGAAGATTTTATAGAAATAATGAGATTATAGCCTTCATCTCTTCTGGTTTAAGTATAACAAGAATAACATTTGCAGTTGTGATTATTGCTTTTATTCTAAGCGTGGCATTAATGTTTTTAAACTTTAATATAATACCAAATTATAACTATAATTCTGCTCTTGTTGAGGAGAAACTTTATAGAAAGGTAAGGATAGAAGATGAAGATAGAATTCAGAGTTATGGTGATAATGGTATAAATTATTTTGCAAGAATATTCAACTCCAGGGAAAAGGTTTTTATAGGTATATTGATACTTAAATCATCAGAGCAAAGCCTGGATGTTAGAAATATAAGTAGAATAAAAGTCGAAGATATTGAAAGTTTGTCTATAGATGAACAGATAAAAAAAATAACTGCACAGGTTGAGTATTCATTTTCTAATAGTTTTCCCTATCTTTGGGGTATTAAGGCCAGTAAAATGAAATGGGATGATTCTTCTGAGAAGTGGATTGCAACTGATGGAATTTACTGGGAGTGGGATAACAACGGTAATATAATTAAAATTGAGCAATTTGATGTTAAAATTCTTGAGAATATAAATGAAAAACCATCTTTTTTTGCAAAGGATACAAAAAATATAAAAGAAATGACAATAAAAGAATGTTTTGACCATATAGAAAAACTTAAAAAGTCAAAACAACCTTACAAAAAAGACCTTGTTGAGGTTTATTCTGAAAAATACTCAAAACCTTTTAGTATTTTCATACTAGCACTACTTGCCACATCAATTGGGAAGGCTTTTTCAAGAAAAAATCTTCTAATTATGACACTTTTAATTTCTTTTCTTATTGCTTTGGTATACTATTTGCTTATAAATATTGGTATTTCAATAGGCAAAGAGGGTATTTTACCACCATTATTAGCTTCTTTTAGTGGCAACCTATTAAGTATTATAATTTTCTTTTATCTTAGGCACAAACAGCTCACATAATTGGCATACTTATTGCTAATAAATTATTATCTATTTTTCAGGAGGTAAATCTATGGCAAAAATAGAGGTTTTGAATTCTCTTGAACAGAACAGAAATGATTTTGTTCCTATGGACCAGGTTGAAGAGGCTATTAATCTTTGTGCTGAAAATACAAGAAATAGGATAAAAAGATTATGGCAAGCTCTGGATGTTACAAGGGATAAGGTTTTTAGTAATCATAATTTGAAGCAGGCTCTGTTATATTTTAATCTTGGTGAAGAATATTTAAAGGAAGGAATAACTGATTTTGCTAAAACTTGTCTTGAAATTTCAGCCAACTTATTGGAAGAAGAGTCAAAATTATACAATTCAGTTGTTAATATCTTACAAAAAATAGATTCTTTAGAGATAAGATTAAACTAGACTAGTTTAAAAACAGCCTTTCGGGCTGTTTTTTATATAAAAATAAAAAAAAAATTGATTTTTATTTTTTTATGTTATTATTAGTAGTATACTTATTTAATTAATAAAATTTGTTATAAATACTTGATAAAATATATAAGTTTGATTGTAATTAATTGTAATTTTAAAATATAAAAATATTTTAAGGAGGACTTTTATGACGAGAAGGGGGTGCTTCATGAAAAAATTATTAACAAATCTTTCTATTTTCTTATTCTTATACTCTTCTTTTTTTATTGGTGGTTGCCAGAAAAAAGGGGTTGAAATATCTGATGTAAAAAGGGAGCAAAAAGTTGTAGCAACATTTGTATTGGGAAAGGTTGCCAAAAAGTTAAATAATGGCGAATGGGATATAGTTAAAGTTGGCGACACTATAGGTTCAAAAGAAGTTGTTAAACTTTCGGAAAAATCACGGCTTGTACTTCAGACAGAAACTGGTTCTGTTATAACACTTACTGATGAGGCAGAAGTTTCAATTAATTCTATATTGAATCCTTCAAGTGGTGATGAAAATACAGAAGTTAAATTAAGTGAAGGGAAGGCAGTTGTTAACCCGAGAGATATAAAAGGTTTGTCTAACTCGAGTTTTTCAGTAAGAACACCGGCAATGGTTGCGGGTGTAAGAGGTACAGTATTCAGTATTGAGTACAAAGAAGGTAAGTCAAAGGTTATGGTAAAAGAGGGTAAAGTTGCAGTTAAACCAGCAATAAAGGTTGAAGAAAGTAAACAGGAAAAATTACCAGAGATTGAGGTAACAGAGGGTCAAAAAACTGTAATTAATAAGGATGATGTAAAAGAATTAGAAAAAAAGTTAGAAGAGGGTAAAGTAGAGGTAAATGAAATTACGTCAATCTCAAAAGTTGATAATATTGTAGATGAAACAGAAAAAAAGATGCTTGAGGATGATGCAAAGCAAATAGTTAAGTTTGATAATATCAAATTTGATGAAAATTCAGGTAGTGTTGTAAAAGAGGACCTATATTTTGTTACTGTTATTGCTGTTGGTTCTGATATATATATAAATGGAGAGATGAAAGCAAAAGATTATTTATCAGCTTCTTATCCAAAGGGTAAAATTTTAATAGAGATAAAACAGGATCAAAATATTGTTATGTCAAAAGAGGTTGAACTTAATTCTGATATTACAGTAGATTATACACCTGTTGAAAAGATGAAGGAAGAAATAAATAAAACAATAGAAAATAAGGAACTTAGTCCTCTATATAAACTTAATTTAGGTGACAGTAATGTATATATAGCATCAGATAATGTTATTGGTCTTACAGAATCAAAAGTTATTTTTACAGATAACAAGAAGACTATAAAAGAGGTTTTTTATGATAGTAAAGTAAAACCGTTTATTACCAATAAAGCAGTATTTACATATGAAGGTGGAAATGTTGCGGTTTACTCTTCAGAAGGTAATATGATAAACAAAATTAAATTAGGAACAATAATATTCCCTACAGACTTTGTTTTTAGTAATGGAATCGCATATCTTTACGATTCAACAGGAAAGGTTATAGGAGTAAATACAAAGGGCCAAAAAGTATTTGAAGAAAAAGTAAGAGGTTCTATAAGTGGAATAGGAGTAAGTAATAATTATGTAGTTATAGCAACAGTATCTAATGTTTACATTGTTGAGAATGGAAAAATAATTTCTGAGTTTGGTGTTGATTCTTCATCAAAAATAATAAACAAAGTATCTGTTATTGGAGACACTAAAAAGATGGTTATAGTACCACAGGATAATAATATTATCTCTTTAAGAGACTTAAGCGGTAATATCTTGAAAAAGATATCTGCTGTACCTGGAGATATTGAAACTATAAATAATGATGTATTTGCGGTAACATATTCTAATAAAGTTGTTTTCTATAACCTTGATGGTTCAAAAATAAAAGAGATAAAAGTTCAACCTAAAATGTATTTTATTGTTAACGGTTATGTATATACATGGAGTGAGAAAAAAATATTCAGATATGGAATTGATTCAGAAAAAACAAGAGAAATGCCAGAAGATGTATTAAGTGTATCTCTCTACAATAATAAGATGGTAGTATATACTAGAGGTGGAAATATTTATCATATTGACTTTTAGATAAGAATAAATATATTTTAAGATTGTTTTCCCCCTCTCTTTCAAAGAGAGGGGTTTTTAATAGGATGATTTATGCATCTTAAACCTATTATATATTATTACAATAGGTTCCTTCGAGACTTTAATATAAGTGAATCGGTATATGATATTATTTTTATTATTATAAATGAAATTCCAATAGTAAATTATTTTTTTGTTATTGTTTCTCAAAAATATTCTAGTGCTCATTTAAATATGCTATTAGCTTTTATCACATCTATATTTATTTTGTATTTTATGCATAATTTTGTTAATAAGCTTGATTTTTATAAAAAATATTTTTTTTATTTTAAAATCTCTACTCAAAAGATTGAAAAATTATTTAAAATAATTAAAGCTCTTGTTGGTATATCTTTGATTATTATAAGTATAATTATATTTTCCTATATGGGAAAATATGTTTTATCCTATCAAACTAATCTTGATAAAGATACAATTAAAATAATATATTTTATAGTTACACTTTTAGTACTTGTTTTAGGTTTTTTCTTGCTATTTATTGAAAAGAACTTTTTTTATATATTTGGTTTTTTCTCATTTATAATTGTTATATTACTCTGGTTTTCTTTTTCCTTCTTTCTTGCTTTTAATATTGGTAGTTTAATTGGTGGTGTTTTGGGAGGTATTGCTGGTTTTTTAGTTTTTTTTATTTCTCCTGTTATTATAGTTGGTTTAGGTATGCTTTTATGGAAAATTTTTGTTAAAAAATTATTTGATTCTATCAATAATTTTATTTATTTAATGAAAGAAAATAAAAATTATAATTTTTTAAAAAATATTGTTTTATCTATATTAATTTCTTCTATCATTAATTTTTATTCTTTAATAATAATTACTACTTTGGCAGGTGTTAATAAAACAAGTTTTTCGATTCTTTTTTATTCCGGTGTTTTGCCTCTAAGAATTATTTTATTTTTAACTCCGCCTATAAATGTTTTAAATGTTATAATAATGCTTATTTCATTTATTTTTGTTTTTTATTAATTTTACAGAGCTAAATTTTTTTATTCTATATAGTATATAGGAGGTTAAGATGAATAGGAAAAATAGTTTTATTTTTCTTGTAGTGTTATTTATATTCTTTAACTCTGTATTTGCAATTGATGAGTTTAATAACTTCAATATTAAAGTTAAAGCAGACCTTAATAATTTTAAGGTTGATATTATTGCTGAGTTTAATGTTAAAGAATCTGTTGTTGATGATCTTATAAATAATGTTAAAATGGAACCTGCTGATGTGTATCTTACTTTAAAATTAAAGGAATTAACTAAAAAAGATACTAATGTTATAGTAACAGAGTTTAATAAAAATAAAGAGAAAGGGTGGGGGGTAATAGCAAAAGAGCTTGGAATAAAACCAGGTTCAAAAGAGTTTCATGAGCTTAAAGCAAAAATTGATCTTATGAAAAATGGGAAAAGCCCTTTTGAAAAAAAGAAAAAAGATATAAAGAATATTGATAAAAAGAAAAAATAGTTTTAATATAAAAGGGAAAATTTTTTTGCCATTTTTAATTTTATATATAATCCTTGATTAAATCACTAATTATTTTAAGGAATTAAATCTTCTAAATCTTACAATTTTGAATTCTATTTTAATTTCATTTTAAAAAAATTTTTTTTATAAATTTATTAACCAGAATATCAGAGTGGGGGAAAAATGAGAAAACTTTTAACAGGTAATGAAGCTATAGCAAGGGGTGCTTATGAAGCTGGAGTTGAGTTTGCATCTGCGTATCCTGGAACACCAAGTACTGAAATACTCGAAACAATAGCAAAATTATATAAAGACAAAATATACTGTGAGTGGTCTTCTAATGAAAAGACTGCACTTGAGGCAGGTATTGGTGCCTCTCTTGCTGGTGCAAGGGTAATGGTTACTATGAAACATGTTGGGCTTAATGTTGCAGCAGACCCATTACTTACTTTATCTTATACTGGAGTAAACGGTGCTCTTGTTATTGTTGTTGCTGATGATCCTGCTATGCACAGTTCTCAAAATGAACAGGACACAAGACACTATGCAAGATTTGCAAAAATACCTATTCTTGAGCCATCTGATCCTTCTGAAGCTAAAAAGATGGTAAAACTTGCTGTTAAAATTAGTGAGGAGTTTGATACTCCTGTAATACTAAGAACAACAACAAGAGTATCACATGTAGAAGGGATAGTTGAGCTTGAGGAGAGATTAGAAAAACAATTAGAGAAAGGTTTTAAGATAAATAATCAAAAATATGTTATGATCCCTGCATATGCTAAAAAAAGGCATACTTTTGTTGAAGATAGGCTTAAAAAACTTCAGGAATTTTCTGAAAAATGTGAATATAATAGAATGGAAATAAACTCAGAAGAGGTAGGAATTATTACAAGCAGTGTTTCATACCTTTACTGTAAAGAGGTTATGAAAGATGCATCATACTTAAAGATAGGTTTATCATGGCCATTACCTGTAAATATGATAAAAGAGTTTGCTAAAAAGGTTAAAAAATTATATGTTGTTGAAGAACTTGATAGGTTTATGGAAGAAAATATAAAGTTGTTGGGAATAGATGTTATTGGTAAGCCAGATAAGTTTATTGAGGGTGAACTTGATCCTGATAAGGTTGATGAGATTCTTACCGGGCGGCAGATAGTGGTTAAGATGGAAAATGTAAAACCAAGACCACCTGTATTATGTCCTGGGTGTCCTCATAGGTCAGTATTCTGGGTTTTAAAAAAGTTTAAGTTTATTGTAAACGGTGATATAGGTTGTTATACTCTTGGTACTCTTCCACCGCTTGAAATTTTACACACAACAATATGCATGGGTGCATCGATTGGTATGATGCATGGTATGAGTAAAGTTTTGAATGATAAAAAAATAGTGTCAGTAATAGGGGATTCGACTTTTTTTCATACTGGTATAAATAATCTTATTTCTGCTGCATATAACAGGTCAAATGGTATAGTTTTTATTCTTGACAATAGGATAACAGCTATGACTGGTGCACAGGATCACCCTGGTACAGGAAAAACACTTATGGGTGATGAAACTGTTACAATTTATCCTGAAAAAATTGCTGAGGCTATTGGTGTAAAGGATGTTAAGGTTGTTGATTCATATGATATAAAACAGGTTGAAGATTCAATAAAAGACAGTTTATCAAGAGAAGGCCTCTCTGTGATAGTTGCAAGGAGAGAGTGTGCTTTAATAGTTAAAAAAGATAAGGCCTATTCAGTAAACAAAGATTTATGCCGTGCCTGTGGTTTATGTCTTCAAACTGGTTGTCCTGCATTAATAAAAGATAGTGATGGGAAAGTTAGAATAGATGAATCGCTGTGTAATGGTTGTAGTTTATGTGCAAGAGTTTGCCCTTTTGGTGCAATATCAAGGTAGGAGAATAAGACTTGAATAGTGAGATTATAAGTAAGATAACTGAACTTAAAAAAAAGAAGAATGCAATAATACTTGCTCATAATTACCAATCTCCAGATATTCAGGATATTGCTGACTTTATTGGAGACTCTCTTGAGCTTGCAAGAATATCAAGTCAGGTAAAAGAGGATATTATTATATTTTGTGGTGTGTTTTTTATGGCTGAAACTGCAAACATACTTGCTCCTCATAAAAAGGTTATACTTCCAGTTCCAGATGCAGACTGCCCTATGGCTAGAATGGTTGATAAAAGTCTTGTTATAGAGACTAAGAAAAAATATCCTGATGCAACTGTTGTAACTTATGTTAATTCTACTGCTGACGTAAAGGCTTTAACTGATATATGCTGTACATCAAGTAATGCAATTAAGGTGGTTAATTCTGTTGAAACTGATAAAATTATATTTTTACCAGATAAAAACCTTGGTAGAAATATTGCCAGGTTTGTCCCAAAGGAGTTTATTTTTATTGAAGGATATTGTCCTGTACATAATTTTATATATGAAAATGAGATAAAGAGTGCAAAGGAGAGGTATCCTGATGCTGAGGTTATTATGCACCCTGAGGTAGAACCTCTAATTGCAAGGTATGCTGATAAACTTCTTAGCACTGGGGGTATGATAAAATATGCAAAGACAGTTAGAAATAGGAAAATGATTATTGTAACAGAGGAGGGGCTTATTTATAGGCTTAGAAAAGATGCACCATATAACGAATACTATAATATAGGGAGAGATATTGTCTGCCAGAATATGAAAAAAATAAGGCTTATAGATGTTCTTAATTCACTTGAAAATGAGGGTCCTGTTATTAAGGTTGATGATGAGATAAGAGTAAAAGCCTATAATTCTATAGAGAGGATGTTGAAATTATAATTCTGTATAAAATACTTGACATTTTTTTAACTATTTTTCATATTTTTATAATTGTTTTTAATCTTATAGGTTGGTATTTTAAAAAAACAAGAAAGTTTCATTTTATAAGTATTTTCCTTGTTTTTTTTTCATGGATTATTCTTGGTTATTTTTATGGTTTTGGGTATTGTTTTCTTACAGACTGGCATTATAGTGTAAGACTTAAACTTGGTAAAAGTATGAGTGACTCTTTTATAAGTTTTATTATTAACGATCTTCTTTGTCTTAATGTGTCTGAGAAACTGATTTATTATGTAACATTTATTATTTTTGCGGTTATTTTTGTTATTGCACTTTTTAATTTTGTAATGTTTCTTAAATGTAAGAGATGCAATAACTTAAGAGTTTAAAATAAGTTAGCCCCAGTTTCTATTTCTTTTACTATTTACAAGAGAATGTTTTTATGTCTACTTTTGTGAATCTAGTTATATTAGTAGTATCCCCTGTCCCAAGTTGCCCATCTCCATTATACCCTGCAGCCCATACAGTCCCATCGTTTTTGATTATTAATGAATGCCAGTCTCCCATATCAATCATTTTGACATTGGAGGCTACTTGTGTGAAGTTAGGATGAGGATTAGTATCACTATTTCCTAAACCAAGTTTACCGTAGTTATTATATCCTGCAGCCCATACAGTCCCATCGTTTTTAAGGATTAAAGAAGAATCTCCTCCTGCAGCAATCATTTTGACATTGGAGGCTACTTGTGTGAAGTTAGGATGAGGATTAGTATCACTATTTCCTAAACCAAGTTGACCTAAGTTATTAGCACCTGTAGCCCAGACAGTCCCATCGTTTTTAAGGATTAATGAGTGATTATTTCCTGCAGCAATCATTTTGACATCGGAAGCTAATTTTATGAATTTACTTGTAGCAGTAATATCCCCTGCCCCAAGTTGACCTGAGCTATTATCACCTGTAGCCCATACAGTTCCATCGTTTTTAAGTATTAGTGAATGATACCATCCTGCAGCAATCATTTTGACATTGTCATCTACTTTTGTGAATGTAGTTTTACCAGTAGTATTCCCTGTCCCAAGTTGACCTGAGATATTAGCACCTGCAGCCCAGACAGTCCCATCGTTTTTAAGGATTAAAGAATGATCTCTTCCTGCAGCAATCATTTTGACATTGTCATCTACTTTTGTGAATGTAGTTTTACCAGTAGTATTCCCTGTCCCAAGTTGACCTGAGTTATTATATCCTGTAGCCCAGACAGTCCCATCCTTTCCAAGAATAAGAGAATGAGAGTATCCTGCCGCTATCATAGCAAAGTTTGTTGGAACAAGACAGACATCAGAATTAGGCAACTTACACGATGTAAATAATAATAAAAAAAAAGAAAGAATAATTTTTATCATCTTCATCTTTTTATTCCTTCTATTTTTTATGTTTTAAAAAATTAACAAAAATTTTTTAAAATAAAATTTTAATATTAAACAAATCCAAATATAAAATTAAGTTTGGAAAAATAAGATTTATATAGTAAACAATTTAATAATTTTAGAGTTGAGTTTACAAAATTTTAACTTTTTTTAATCATGATCCATTATTGGATTAGGTCATTTGATACTCTTTTTTTATTTTAAAAATAAGGTCTCTTACTTTTGCTGCCTCCTCAAACATAAGACTTTTACTGTATTCATACATCATTTCTTCAAGTTTTTTAAGATATTTTATCCTCTCCTCTTTAATATCAAGCTCATATTTATCTGAAAGTATTTCAAGTTCATCCTTTTCCTCTTTTTTTATTTTTCTTTCAAGTATATCTATTATATCTTTCTGTATTGTCTGTGGAACAATATTGTTTCTTTTATTGAACTCTATCTGTTTTTCTCTCCTTTTTTGTGTTATTTCGATTGCTTCTTTCATTGCGTCAGATATTCTGTCAGCATACATTATTACAGTGCCGTTTACATTTCTTGCAGCTCTTCCTATTATTTGGATTAATGACCTTGTTGATCTTAGGAAACCAACTTTATCAGCGTCAATTATTATAACAAGTGATACTTCAGGTAGGTCAAGCCCCTCTCTAAGTAGGTTTATACCAACAAGTACATCGAAACTGCCTTTTCTTAAGTCTCTTAGTATTTCAACTCTCTCAACTGTCTCAACCTCAGAGTGTATATATCTTGCTTTAACCCCATTTTCACATAAATATTTTGTAAGTTCTTCAGCCATTTTTTTTGTAAGTGTAGTAATTAAAACCCTTTCATTTCTATCAATCCTCTTTTTTATTTCATTAAATATATCATCTACCTGCCCTTCAGATGGCTTTACTATAACATCAGGATCAATAAGTCCTGTTGGTCTTATTATCTGTTCAACTATCTGACTTGATAAACTTATTTCATAGTCACCAGGAGTAGCAGATACAAAAACAAATTGTGGGATAATCTCTATAAACTCTTCAAACTTTAATGGTCTGTTATCAAAAGCAGCTGGCAATCTAAACCCATAATCAACAAGGTTCTGTTTTCTGTATCTGTCCCCTTCATACATTGCTCTTACCTGGGGTAGTGTTATGTGTGATTCGTCAATAAAACATATAAACTCTTTTGGGAAATAGTCTATAAGAGTGTAAGGTCTTTCACCTGGTTTTCTTCCAGAAAGAAAACGAGAATAATTTTCTATGCCTTTACAGTATCCTATCTCCTCAAGCATTTCTATATCATAGTTTACTCTTGATATAAGCCTTTGAGCCTCAAGGTTTTTGCCTTGAGATTTGAAAAATTCAACTCTTTCTTTCAGTTCCTCTCTTATCTGTTCAACAATTTTTTTTATCCTTTCTTTCTTTGTTACAAAGTGTTTCGCAGGATATATTATTGTTCTCTCCAATGTTTCGATTATTTGATTTGTTATAGGGTCAAGTTTTTTTATTTTTTCTATTGTATCATCAAACATTTCTATTCTTAGATAGTGTCGTGAATATGATGGAAATATATCTATAATATCACCCATTATTCTAAAAGTACCGTGGGTTAATACATCGCTTCTTTCATACTGGATTTCTACCAGTTGTTTTATAAAATCGGTCCTTTCTATTGCCATACCTGTTTTTATAAATATTGTAAGGTCTTTATAGTCATCGGGTGATCCTAATCCATAAATTGAAGATACTGTTGCAACTATTATTACATCTCTCCTGTCAATTAGAGAGGCTGTTGCTGATATTCTTAATCTCTCAATCTCTTCGTTTATTGATGCATCCTTTTCTATGTAAAGGTCTTTTGTGGGGACATAGGCTTCAGGCTGATAATAATCATAGTAACTTACAAAGTATTCTACAGCATTGCTTGGGAAAAATTCTTTAAATTCTCTGTATAGTTGGGCTGCAAGTGTTTTATTGTGTGATAAAATTAGTGCTGGTCTTTGAATCTCCTCAATAACTTTTGCCATTGTAAAAGTTTTACCACTTCCTGTTATTCCTAAGAGTGTCTGGAACCTGTTTTTGTTTTTTATGCTTTCAACAAGCCTTTTAATTGCTTGTTCTTGATCACCTTTTGATTTGTATTTATCACTTATTCTAAACATATTTTTTTATTTGTGGATAAATTTTTTATAAAATTTATTATAATTTATTTTATTATAAATAAAAACATTTTAATTTTTCAATAAATGATTACCGAAAATAATTTATACAAAGTGTTGATGAGTTAAAACTGTGAAAAAAATAATTTTCTTAACATTCTTAATGTTTTTTATTGTTATATTTGCTTATTCTGAAGAGGAACAGATTACATTTGAAAAGCCTGAACCTTATACTGATTATGAGTTTGAGGAACTTCAGAGGACTTATCTTAAAAGTAGAAAAATAAAATTATCGTCACTTGAAAAATTGCCTCTTAATCAATATCCTGAAGAGTTTATACTTGAGCTTATAAATATGATAAAGTCTGATATAAGAAAAGATATGTATAAAGAGTTTTCTAAATATAAAAAAGAATTACTTAATTTAAAACCATCCATATCTAATGAAAGTAAAGTAATTACCAAAAAAGAGGAAGAAAAAAATGAGCTTTTTGATACAAGTAAAATAATTACGTATAATCAAGAAAAACAAAAGATTGAAATAAGGACTGAAAAGAAGGAAAAACAGGATGATAAAGAGATAAAAGTAGACAATATAGAGCAAAAAAAAGAAAAAGATGTTTCTACTCCTGATAAAATAAAAACTAAAGAGGTTTCTAACTTAAAAGATACAAAAACAAAAGATGTAAAAACAGAAAAAGACAAAAAATTGAACTTAAAAGAAAGAGTAGAAACAACAAATGATGATAAGAAAAAAGATTTTTCTAAAGAAAATATTATTACTGCTTTTTCTATAAACGGTGATGATCCTTTTATAGGTATAAATTATCTTTCAAAGACTCCAGTTAAAATAAAGATAAAATATAGTAGTGTTGTTAAATATGTTGATATAGCTTTTTATGTGAAAAATATAACAGACAATATGATATATCTTGTAAAAAGTTTTCCTTTGTCAGAGGCTAAAGAGACATACTCTTTTATATGGGAATCACCTTCAATACCTTTTGGAAAATATAAACCTTATATAGAAGTGAAATTTTATGACTCTAAAAAGAATATTATCTCAACGACTTCACAATACTGGGGAAATAGTTCTTCAAACAATATATATGTTATATTTAAAAATTAAATGAACTTCTTTAAAGTATTATTGGAATCTTGTTCAATAGAGGATGGATTTTCAAAATTATATGAATATGTTTATGAGAATTATGGTTTTAATATAATAAGATTTTATATATTATCAAAAAACAGTTTTTTATCACCTATATTTGTAAGAGGTGGAACAAAATTAGGGCATCTTTCAATTACAGAAGAAAACAGTCTTGTTGTTAGGTCATATATTGATAATAGAGAGATTATTGTAAGGGAAAATGATGAGGAATATAAAAAAAATAAGCTTCTTACTTTAAATAACGTAAAGTTTTTTATTGCAGTACCATTTAATCAGCAGGGTGTTATTACTATTGAGTCTAGTAGTAAACTAAATATAGAAGAGATGAAAATAAAAGAATTAATTTATTTTATAAAAATTGGTGGCAATATTATTTTAAATCTATTTTTTAAAAAAACTGTTTTAGAAAGTGAGATTGAAGAATATTCAAAAAAAATAATTTCTGAAGTTGAGAAATCAAACAAATTAACTACTTTAGGTAAACTTGCAAGTTCCATAGTTCATGAAATAAAAAATCCTCTTACTACTATTAATGTCTTGATAAATCAACTTATTGAAGAAAATAAAGATTCTTCTATTTATACTGACCTTACAGTAATTAAAGACGAGGTTGAGAGAATAAACAGGCTTTTAAAAGAGTTTTTACTTTTTGCAAAACCCAGAGAACCCAGGAAAGAGTTGGTTAATGTTGAACAATTCTTGAAAGATATTCATGTTATTATAAGACCATTTATATCACAAAAAAGCATAAATTTTCTTACTAAAACAAATATAGAAAATATCCTGGTTGATAAAGACCAGTTAAAACAGATTCTTTTAAACCTTATTTTAAACTCTGTAGAGGCTATAAAAAATAATGGTAGTATAAAAATAAGTTTTGATAAAAAGATTTATTCTGACAAAAAATATTTTGTTATTACTGTAGAAGATACTGGGCCTGGAATAGATGAGGAGAAAATACCCTATATTTTTGAGCCTTTTTTCAATGAAAACAGTAGTAGTACAGGACTTGGTCTTTCAATAGTTAATAGATTGGTTCAAAATAATGGTGGTTTTATAGAGTTTAATAATCTGCTTTATGGTGGGGCATGTTTTAATATTTATTTCCCTTTTGATCAGGTTTAATTAAATTTTAAATTAAAATTTTTGATTAAAAATTATTTCAAAATTTTGTTTAAATTTTTTAAAAAATTAGTATTCAAGAGGAATTTATGCTAAAAAAACTTTTAATAAATGGTTTTAAATCATTTGCTTATAAGACTGTAATAGATTTTTCTAATGGGATTAATATAATAGTAGGGCCTAATGGTTGTGGAAAGTCTAACATAATAGATGCTATAAGGTGGGTTCTTGGTGAGCAGGGTACAAAAATGTTAAGAGCATCTTCAGGGACTGATGTTATTTTTGGGGGGAGTGATGCTGCACCACCTGCTTCTTATGCTGAAGTAAGTATTATTATAGATAATTCTGCCAAAATACTTAATGTTGATTTTGATGATGTTGTGGTAACAAGAAAACTATTTAGATCTGGTGAGTCTTATTTTTATATAAATAAGAGAGAGGTAAGACTTAAGGATATACATAACCTTTTTTTCGATACTGGTCTTGGAAAAGGTTCATATTCTATTATTCAGCAGGGGCAGATAGATGCTATATTATCAAGTAATCCAGCTGAAAGGAGAGCAATATTTGAAGAGGCTGCAGGAATTGTTTCATCAAAAAAACTTATAAATGAGACTCTTTCTAAACTTGAAAAGACTAGCGAAAACCTGTTAAGGCTTGAAGATATTATTAGTGAAGTTCAAAAAAATCTTTTTATATTGAAAGAGCAGGCTGATAAAGCAAAGCTGTATAAAAGTATTGAAAAAAGTATAAATGATATAGAAAAGTCTATCTTTTTTTCTGAGTATAATAATATTAAAAATGAATATAATTCCTTAAAAAATCTTGAAATCACACTTGAAAATGAAATTGAAAGCATTAAAATTAGTATTGCTAATATTGAGCATAATATTGATAATATTATAGATAATATTTCTGATTATGAGGCTAAAATTTCTGTATTAAGAAATGAAGAGAAAAGGCTTGAAATAGAAGAGTATAAGTTAGGTGAAAAGATAAATATATTAAGAGGTGAGGACCAGAGGTTAAGAAAAGAGTTTGAAAAATGTAATATATCTAAAGAAAAATTGTTAGCTAAAATTAAAGATACAGAGAAAATACTCTCTTATATGGAAAATGAACTTAATAATATTAATACTTCTATAAAAGAGTATGAACAAAAGGATCAGGAGTTTTTTTCCAGTATACTTGAGATAGAATCATACATAAACCTAACATTAAAGTCTTTGGAAAATTTAAAAAATGAAAATAAGTCAATAAATGAGCAGATAAATAGTATTTTATCTAATCAATCATTAATATTGAAGGATCTTTTTAAGAGACTTGAGGATAATAAAGATATAATTGTAAGTAGTTTAAAGGGTAAAAAGGATGCTGTCAATAAAGTATCAAATTATATAAATAAGCTTAATATTATATTTTCTTACGATAGTCTTGAATCTAAAAAGAGTGAAGTTATTGAATTATTAAACCTGCTTAAAAAAGAGTTTGAGATTTATAATATTGAAATACAGAAGGTTTTTTCAATATTTGAAGAGGCAAATATAATGATTCTTGATGAATATGCTAATCGTGTTAACTTATTAAGGGATACTTATACTAAAAACCTTAATAGTATTCAAAACCTGGAAGATGATATAAATAAGAGTAAGTCTTCAAAAGATAAAATAACTGAACTTAAAAATCAAAATTATTTGAACCTTACAAGGACTAAAGATAAATATATTAATATGCTTTCTGAGATTGATAGAGTTAAAAAAGAGTATAATGAACTTAATAATAGTCTTAAGGATATTGAAAACAATTTACTGGAAATTCAAAATAATATTGAAGAAATAGAGTCTCAGGTTTTTTCGGTTATTGATTCCTATGAAGCTGTTAAAGAAAAGTTATCAAAAATACAGAAAGAAAAAAAAGAACATGAAAACAAGACTTTGAAAATGAGTGATGAGTTAAGAAGGTTTGAAAAGGAAAAAAGTGTTTTTTCCGAAAAATTATCCAGTGCTTATGAGAGAAAAAATAAGCTTAATTTAAAATTAAGTGAAGTTACAACTAAAAAGAATATTTTACAATCACAATTTTTTGAAAAATATGGGGAAAATATTGATTCTATTAATTCAGATATAGTGATAAAAGATTATGATAATTTAAAATTGCAATTGATAGAACTTAAAAAAAAGCAACAGGAGTTATGGCCTGTTAATCTTCTTGCAATAGATGAGTATGAGGAGGTTAATAAGCGATATGAGTATCTTAATAACAATAAGAATGATATTTTGAAAGCTAAAAGAGACCTTGAGACTATTATAGAAGAGACAAATAAAAAAATGAGAGATGAGTTTTTAAAAAGTTTTGAGCAGATACGAAAAAACCTTGAATATACATTTAAAAGAGCTTTTGGTGGAGGTGAGTGTATAATAGAGATACAGGATAGGAATGATATTCTTAATTCTGGCATTGAGATTATTGCAAGGCCACCAGGTAAAAAACTAAAAAATATAAATTTACTTTCGGGGGGAGAAAGGTCTATGATTGCTCTCTCGATAATATTTGCTATATTTATGAGAAAAATATCTCCCTTCTGTCTATTGGATGAAGTTGATGCAGCACTTGATGAGGCAAATGTGAAAAGATTTATAACTCTTGTTGAAGACTTTAGTAAAAACACACAGTTTATTATTATAACACATAACAGGATAACTGCCCAACATGGGGATGTTTTCTTTGGTGTTACTATGCAGGACCCTGGAATTACTAAAGTTTTTTCCTTTAAACCCGATTATTTAGAAGATACAATAAAAGAAGGTATATATTAATGTTTGATTTGTTTATTAAAGCACTTAGAGAGCAGAAAGCTATATTAATAACTGTAATAGTAGGTTTATTTATACTTGGACTTGTTTTAGGCTTATTTAGGAAAGAGAAGATTAAGGTAAGGGAAATTGATCCTACTATAATTTATAGAGAAGAGGTTTTATCAAAAATTAAAAATGAGGAGAATATTAAACCAGAGAGTATAGAGGATATAATTAAAGATGATACAAATAAAGAGAATAAAAGTGATAATATAATAAATGAAAGCAAAAAAGAGGAAACAAAAACAGATGATCTAAAGATAGAAAAAACACCTATGGATGAACTTATAGAAAAATAATAATTAAGTTTATAAGTCTTTAACTTTATAATTTTAGTAAAAAAATTAATTCAAAATTTAAAAAATAAAATTTTAATCCCCCTTATTTGATTTATAGTGGGAGTTTATTACCTATTGATTGTTTATTATAATGTTTACCTGAGTTGAACCTGTTTCATCCCTTAAAGCAAAATGGTTACCCAAGTGATATGATTTCCATAAGTTATATGTAAAAGTTGAGATAAAGCTGTTTTGGTCATAGGTATAAGTTTGATCCTCTTGTGGTATTCTACTTGTGTGTATACCTGATACTTCACATAGTAATTCAGAAGGATTATATTGACTTAGGTCATCTCCACCCCATGTTGGTGTAATATAATCACTTTTGTAATCTTTAGTACATATTATTTCATCATGACTACTTAGTATTGAGAATACTTTTGATGCTACTTTTGTTGAAGTTGCAAGACTAATTAAATCTGTAATAAATCCACCTGTTTTTTTAAACCCATTTACATCACAGTTATGTGAACTAGAGTATATTATTCCATATCCTGTAGCATCACATAGATTAACTCCTCTTACACCTCCTGCTATTCCTATAAAGACTTTTATATATGAGGATATAGGTGATCCAAGGTTTGTAGCTCCTCCACTCCTATCGTATGTATCATAGGCATTACCCCCAAGTATTGCTTTCATTGTCATAGTAACACCCATACTATGAGATATTATATTTACATTTTTACCAGTATAGTTTTTAACTGCTTCAATAAATCTTCTTATTTTCCCAATCCACTCTGCTTTATGAAAATTATTTAAATTTTCTCCTGTACCCTTATTTCCCCATCCTATTGCATAGAGTTCGGCTGGAGTATAGCCATTATTCAAAAAATATTGTCTTATGGTTTGCCAGCTTTGAGAATAGTCATTATTTCCATGTATGAATATTACTGGATTTCTTGATGCTGTCTCACAGCCTGGTACACCACCTCCCCAACCCTCTGAGTTTGCAAGATCAGGGTAATTTGCTTGAAGGTATGATTTAAAATTTTGTGAGAATGCACTCTCTGCTAGTGTCCCTACACCAGGGTCATTACATGATAAGCTGTTTTCACTGGTTGATTTACAACTTATGAGAACAAGGGATAGTACTAGAGTAGTAATAGATAATAGTTTTTTCATAGTTACCCCCCCAATATAAAAAAATTTATTAGTTTAGTTAATTTTAATATATATAAATGTTTGGTTATAAGTCAATAATAAATTTTAAAAAAGACCCTCAATCTTGTTTGAGGGCTAAAGTTATAAAATTAAAAGAGATGCAAAAATAGACCACTTTTAAGTTTTGGTTCAAACCATGTTGACTTTGGTGGCATTATTTCACCTGAGTCTGATACAGTGAATAGGTCCTCTATTGTTGTTGGGTACATTGAAAATGCATAATCAAACTCACCGATATCAACAAGTTCTTTAAGATATTCTGTTCCTTTTATTCCACCGACAAAGTCAATATTTTTATCTTTTCTTGGGTCCTTTATTCCAAATATAGGATCAAGAATATATCTCTGTAAGATAGCAACATCAAGGTTTTCACTTACTTTTGATGATTTTTGCCCTCTATATATCATTTTATAAGACTTTCCTTTTGAGTATATTATAAACTCACCTTTTTTTTCTGGGACTTTAAACTCGTATTCTTGTATATCAAAGTTATTTTTTACCTGTTCCAATACTTTATTTATATCTATTGGTGACTTTATAACTCTATTGTATGGCATTATCTTTAGCTGTGATGCTGGGAATGCAACAACCATAAATAAGTCATGTTCCCCGTTATATCCTTTCTCTCTAAAATATTTGGATGCAAGTGATGATGCTTTGGCCCTGTGGTGCCCGTCTGCAATATAGAAGTTTTTTATTTCCTGAAAACCTACCTCTATTGATATAGCGATTGAGTCGGGGACCTGCCAGACTCTATTTAAAACTCCATCAGAGTTGAATGAAAACATTGGTTCGGTTGTTGATATAATACTTTCAATAATTGTGTTTAAGACACTACTGTCTCTATATGCAATAAATACTGGTTCAGCATGAGATTTTGTATAGATTATATGGTTTGTCCTATCCTTTTCTTTATCCTCTCTTGTAAGTTCATGTTTTTTTATTGAATCATTATCATATTCTTCAACAGATGCAAGTCCAACAATTCCAACCTGTTTATGATAATCTGTTGATTGTTCATATATAAGGTATACTTTTTTATCAAGTTGTTTAAATATTCCTTTATCCAAATATTCTTCTATTACTTCACCTGCTTTTTTATATACATTTTCAGAGTATGGATTAGTTCCTTCAGGAAAGTTTATTTCTGGTCTTCCTATTCTAAGAAATGTATTTTTTTTTGTTTTATATACTTCTCTTGCTTCTTTTTCAGATATTACATCGTAGGGTGGAGCAACTACCTCTTCTACATACTTTAAATCTGGTATTATCGCTTTAAATGGTTTTAATGTCATTATATCTCCTTTATTAATAAATATTTTTTAGGAACTTAAAAACTTAACTACACTTTTTATTATCTCCAGCGTCTTAAAGTCAGAAACTACTTTAATAGTTTCATCTTTTTCTTCGATTATCATACTTGAAATAAAAAAGTTTATCATATTATTTATTTCATCTTCTGAATAAAGTATTCCATCTTTATGTAGGTGTGAGTTTATTGATTCTCTTGTTATTTCTTCCTTAATTTTTGAAGATAGATATGAGAGTATTGTTAAAAAAAGACCTACTTTTGATGAACTTGCTAAGTTTTTAAACCTGTCATTTGCCTCTCTTAATCTAGATGATAATCTTCTTACAATCTTTATAGCAAACTCTGGTGAAGTTTCTATAAGTCTATAGAATCTATTTTTATTACATGTTATTAATTCAGTTGCACATTCTGCAATAGCAGTTGCGGTTCTGGGAGAATTATCTATTATAGCCATTTCACCAAAAAAATCACCTTCTTCTATATACCCAATTACTTTTTTTTCGTTGTTAGTGTTTATTTCTATCCTTACTTTCCCACTTTTTACAATATACATCTCTTTACCAGTATCACCCTGATTAAATATTATATCTTCTTTATTGAATATTTTTATGTAGTGTTCTAAACTTTTCATAGTATTTATATTACTTTAGGAACAGTAATAAAACCATCTTTTTTGTTTTCTGTATTACTTAAAACTTTATCCTGAGAGTAAGGTTCTTTTGCAAGATCTTCTCTTACAACATTGTGTATGTCCAATATATGGTTTGTTGGTTCAACATCTTTAAGATTAAGTTCATTTATCTTTTCTACAAAACCTAATATTTTTGATATCTCATTTTGATATTTTTCTATATCATCGCCTATCTCAAGTCTTGAAAGTTCAGCGAGTTTTAGTATCTCTTCTCTTGTTATCATATATCCTCCTTAATTTACAACTTTAAATTTATCAAATAATACATAAGGACCTACAAAAGAGCCTAGATTATATGTTTCTTTTGAAATATCGATTATCCTTTCTATTGCATCATAGACATTACATGTTATCATTGTATCTTTTATTCTTCCTATTATTTCACCTTTATCTATTACAAAGCCAAGGTCTACATTTGCTGAGAACTCACCGGCAAGTACATTACTCATACCAGCCCCCAATAACTGATCAACTATTAGCCCTTTATCTATTTCTCTAATAATGTTATTTACATCTTTATTTCCATTTATAAATATTATATTTCTAAATGATATAGATGGGAGTGATGAAAAAGATCTTGCTGAGTTTCCTGTTGGTTTTTTATTAAGTTTTGAAGCTGTTTTAATATCGAATATTCCACTACCAAATACCCCATTTTTTATAAGATATTTTTCATTTGATGTTATCCCATCTCCATCGAAAGGAGAACTTGCAGTAAGTGTTTTCTCTTTTCCACTGTCTATGATAGAAAGTTTATCAATTCCTTTTTTCTTGCCCTCAAGTTCAATTAGTGGGGATATACCTTTTTCTATTAGCTTCCCATTAAAGCCAGTTAAAAGTATATCTACAAAAGACTCAAGTGCTTTCGGGGTCATTATCAATTTATATTCACCACTTTTAATTGATGCATTTTTTTTTGATAGTTCTATCTTTTCTCTTAATCTGTCAAGAATACATTCAATACTATCTAGAAAGTTTGAAGATGTACTTTCGTATATCTCTATCATGCCTTCATCACTTGCCCTGGAAGATGATATTGAAAGCAAGAATGTTGATTTTTTATAAGAACCTTTAAAGTTTTGGGTATTTAAAAGATCGACACTCTCTTTAATAAAACTATAAGTTATATTAAAATAAAAGTCAGGGAACATAGACTTGAAGTCAGAAATAGTATCATTTGCTTTTTCTATGAATAAATCCAGATTTACGTTCTCAATTTTTTCATCGTAATAGGTTTTATCGTTTTCTATTGAAATTGAATTGTCTGGTAGTTTATAAACTACTTCTTCTCCAAACTTTGATACTTCAATTGCTTTTTCTATAAGGTTATTATCAAGTTTATTTGCATATGAAAAACCCTCTTTTTTATTATTGACAACTCTTAGACCATAACCTTCAATATTTTTACTTATTATACCTTTAAAATTGTTATTCTCAAACTCTAATGAATTAATTTCTATGTTTTGTGAATATATATCAGCCTCTATATTTTTTTCTTTCAGTTTTTTTATTATCTCTTCCATGTTACCTTCTTTTAAAAGCTTTGTGAGATAAAATTTATTAAATAAAATTTTAGTATTTGTAAATTTTTAAAATTAAAGATTAAATAGCTATTGAAGTTACAATATAATCTAAAATAAATACAGACATATTTCCTGAAACAACAGCTTTTGTTGTTGCAATACCAACTTCTCTTGATCCTCCCATAACATTATAACCATTGTAACAACTTAAAAATGTTACTGAAAGTCCAAAGAAAATTGATTTGAATAATCCATGAAATACCTGAGAAAAGTCTATCAATGTTCTTATACCTGAAAAATATATTCCAATAGGCTGCCCAACAACTATTGTTGCAATCAGAGCTCCACCTATAATACCCATTAAATCAGCAAAAATAACTAAAAGTGGGAATGATATCATACCAGCTATTACTTTAGGCAGTACAACATACTGTAATGGATTTATACCCATAACAGTTAGTGCGTCTATCTGTTCTGTTATTTTCATTGTACCAATTTCTGCAGCTATTGCTGAACCTGATCGACCTGCAATTAATAATGATGTTAAAACAGGCCCCAACTCTCTTACCATTGTAAGAGCAATACCAGCACCCATATATCTTGCTATACCTTTTATTTTTGATTCCATATAAGTACCTGTTTGAAAAGCAAGTACCATGCCCGTGAAAAAAGATGTTACCATTATTACAGGAAGAGAACTGTATCCTATTTTGAGTATGTTTTCTATAAGTTCTTTTTTAGGGAAGTTCTTTTTAGTTATCTGTTTAAATGTGTTTATGAGAAATATTATTGTACTTCCAACTTTTGAAAAAAATAATAATAGGTTACTTCCAATATTTTCTATTAATTTCATGTTATATTTATCTTTTCTTCACTTATATAATCTTCAAATTTAGTATATTCGTTAAAAAATACAAGTTTTACTTTACCTGTTGGACCATTTCTGTGTTTTGCTATTATTACTTCTGTAATTCTGTCATCCTCATCTTTATTGTAGTAGCCTGGTCTATGTATAAATGCAACAATATCAGCATCCTGTTCAATTGCACCTGATTCTCTTAAGTCAGAAAGTACTGGTTCTTTATCACTTCTTTTCTCTACTTCTCTTGATAACTGAGATAAAGCTATAACAGGTACATTAAGTTCTCTTGCTATTATTTTTAAGTTTCTTGATATTTCTGATACAGCTGTCTGTCTGTTTTCAAATTTTTGTCCGTGTGGATTCCCTATAAGTTGAAGGTAGTCTACAATTATAACATCAAGTTGCTCTTTTGATTTTAATCTCCTTGCTATTGCTCTCATTTCAGTATATGATAGTGCAGGGGTTGCTTCTATCCATATTTTTGAATTATTAAGATTATCAACAGCCCTTAATATATTCTGCCAGTCACTTTTTTGAAGTATCCCAGACCTTATTTTTACAGAGTCAACTCTTGCTTCTGATGATAATATTCTTTGAACTAGCTGCTCTGATGACATCTCAAGAGAAAATATAAGAACAGATTTTTTATATTTTGTAGCCATATTTGCTGCTATATTAAGTGCGAATGATGTTTTCCCCATACTTGGTCTTGCTGCTATTATTATCAAGTCTGATGGATGAAAACCATATGTAATATCATCAAGGTCTTTAAAACCTGTTGGTATTCCAGTATATACACCTTTATTTCTTATTCTTGCGTCTATAATATCTATTGCTTTTTCAAGCAGTGACTTAATATCTATAAGGTTGCCTGATTTTCTATTTTCAGCGACAGAGAATATTAAATGTTCAGCGTAATCAATTATAGACTCGACCTCATCATTGTCCTCTGTTGCCATTTGATATATTTTGTTTGCTATGTCCATTAGGGCTCTTAACTGTGACTTATTCTTAACTATTTTAGCATAGTGTTTGATGTTAGCAGATGTTGGGACATATGTTGTTAATGAAGCTATGTAAGATGTTCCCCCACATATTTCAAGTTGATTGTTTGTTTTAAGTTTTTCAGTTAGTGTTAATATATCTATTGGTTGGTTATTATTGTAAAGTTCAATTAAGTTTTTAAATATTACCTGGTGTCTTGCACTATAAAAGTCTTCTGGTGTTAGTATATCAGCAATTTCAGATATTGAATAACCAGGATCTATCAATATAGATCCTATACATGCTTTTTCTGCTTCTATACTATGGGGTGGTACTATATTTTTTTCTTCATTCATTATAATTTTGACCAATATTTTTATTTTTGTTTATTTAAATTTAAAATAATATTATTTTATTTTTGTTATATTAATTTTAAGTTATGGAGTTTTTATGGATATAAATGAAATAATACCTGCCAGTATTATTGATGTTAACTTTTCTGAGATGGGTTTTATAGTGTTTTTAAAACCGGAAAAAGATGAATACAAAGATGTAGCAGTACCAATATTTATAGGGATCCCTGAGGCTCAAAACCTTGCTATTCAGTTTAATAAGATAAGAACAGCAAGACCTTTTATGATGGATATATTTTATTCTTTTTTAAAGTTACTTGATATAAGGGTATCTAAGGTTATTATATCAGACCTTATAGATAAAACTTTTTATGGGACAATATATTTTGAAGATAAAAATAATAAATCCTATAAAATTGATAGTCGCTCAAGCGATGCTCTTATTATGGCTTTAAGGTTTGATGCTGATATTTATATTAAGTCTTATATAATTGAGGAGGCTGGCATTAAGATAAAAAAAGAGATGGAAATTATTAAAGATGCACCTATTAATCTTAAAACAAGGCTTGAGACATTAGAGGAGGAACTTAAAAAAGCTTTAGAAGAAGAGAGATATGAAGATGCAGCAAAAATAAGAGATGAAATAAAAAAGTTTAAAGGAGAAATAAACTGATTGATTATATAAAAGGTGCTATTATAGAAATAACGCCAGTTACGATGATTGTTGAGACTGTTGGTATAGGTTATTTTCTTAATATTTCTTATGAGACGTATAATATTTTCAAAGATAAAAAAGAAGCTTTTGTCTTTACGCATTTACAGTTTATTAATGATAGATTTAATTTATATGGTTTTTCTTCTAAAAGAGAGAGAGAGCTTTTTTACAGATTTATAAACATAGATGGTATAGGCCCTAAACTTGCAATAAGATTATTTTCACAGGATAGTTACAGGAATATAGAAAATTATATTTTAAATGAAGATGTTAAATCTCTTACATCCTTAAATGGTTTAGGACTTAAGACTGCTCAGAAAATTATGCTTGAACTTAAAGGTAAAATAATTTCTCATGAGAGTTCTGATACTGAGCTTGTTAGTGTACATGATGCTGTTTTTGCACTTCAAGAACTTGGTTTTGAACCTAAAAAGGTTGAGAAAGTTGTAAAAGAAATAGCAAGAAAAGAAAGTGACCTTGAAAAAATAATAAAAGAGGCATTAAAAGTATTAAAATAAAAGGAGTTAAGATGCAGGTACAAGAGATTGTAGTAGAAAAAATAAAGGTTTCTTCACACAAAAGAATAAGGAAAAACCTTGGTGATATTGAATCGTTGAAAGATAGTATAAGAAAGTATGGATTGTTTCATCCTATAGTAGTAAATCAAGATTATGAATTATTGGCAGGTGCAAGAAGACTTGAAGCTGTAAAACAGTTGGGATGGAATACTGTGCCGGCAATTATTCTGGATGTTAATAGTAAAAAAGATAAGTTTGAAATAGAGGTTGAAGAAAACATGCTAAGAAAAGAGTTTACTGTTGAAGAGATACAGGAGATGATAAAAAGAAAGAGAAAAATTATAAGAGGTAATATATTTGTAAGATTTATAAGATTTTTAAAGAGAATAATAGAATGGTTAAAAAACTTATTTTCTTAATTTTCATATTTCCATTTTATCTTTTTTCTGATAATGTTGGGCTTATAAAGATAGATACTACTATAAATCCTGTTATTGCTGATTTTATAAAACAGGAAATAAAAAGAAACTCTATTATGTATAAAGGTTTAATAATTCAACTTGATACACCAGGTGGGTTGCTTGATTCTACACGTGATATAATAACAGAAATATTTAATTCTCCAATACCTGTAATATGTTATGTTGATAAAGGGGGTAGGGCAGCATCAGCAGGTTTTTTTATACTAATTTCCTGTGATATTTCTATTATGAATATTAATTCAACTACAGGTGCTGCAACACCAGTTTCTTTTGATAAAGATACAGGTAGTCAGAGCAAAAAAATGGAAAAGAAGATTATGGAAGATACTCAATCATATTTGAGAGTTCTTGCTGATAGAAAAAAGTTGCCTTTAAAGCCATTACTTGATGCTGTAATTAAGGCAAGTTCATATACTGCTTTGGAAGCAAAAAAGCTTGAGATAATAGACTATGTTATAAATGATATTCAAGAATTAGGTAAAGTATTATCAAATATTTCTATAAATAAGAATAATAAAGTTTATAACTTCTCTGATGTCAGGATAGAACAAATAAATATACCATGGTATAAAAAACTTATGGCATATATTTATAATCCTACTCTTGTATATATTTTACTTATATTGGGAGTTTATGGGATTATATTTGAGTTTTTTACACCTGGTATAGGATTTCCTGGAATATTTGGTATATTCTCACTTACACTTTCTCTTGTTGGTCTTTCAATAATTCCAGTAAGCTATGGGGGTCTTTTTCTTATTATAATTGGTATGTTGTTGTTTATAGTAGAAATTTTTGTTGTGTCTTATGGTCTTTTGGCAATAGGAGGAAGTTTTTTTATTATTTTGGGTTCTTTTCTTTACTTTGATAAAATTTTAAATACTATTACTATAACAATTACTATAGTTACTATTATTATAAGTGTTTTATTAGTTCTTGTTATAGGGAAGTCTATAAAACTTAAAAAATCTCAATCATTTAGTGATATTGTTGGAAAAGAGGGTGTTGTGAAAAATGTTTCAGATACTATCTTTGTTATGATAGATGGTGAGATATGGCAGGCTATAACATCTGATAGAGTGAGTGTGGGTGATAGAGTGAGAGTAAAAAAAATAAAAGATCTTATAGTTGAAGTTGAAAAAATTTAATTTTTCTATTTTTTATTAAAAAATAAGGGGTATATAATGAATATAACAGTAGTAGGTGTAGGTTATGTTGGTCTTGTTACTGGAGCAGGACTTGCTGAGATGGGAAATAATGTTTGGTGTATTGATGTTGATGAAAGAAAGATTGAAAACTTGAAAAATGGGATTATACCTATTTATGAACCTGGGCTTGAACCTCTTGTAAAAAGTAATTATTATCAAGGTAGACTTAAGTTTTCTACTGAACTCTGCGAAGGTCTTTTAAATTCTGAAATTGTTATGATAGCAGTTGGTACTCCACCTAATGAGGACGGGTCTGCTGACTTAAAATATGTTATAGGTGTTGCAAAAGACATAGCAAAACATATGGATAACTATAAAATTATAATAACCAAATCAACTGTTCCAGTTGGGACTGGTGACATTATAGAAAATATAATTAAAGAAGAGCTTGTTAAAAGGGGTTTAAGTATTGACTTTGATGTAGTATCAAATCCTGAGTTTTTAAAAGAGGGTGAGGCTGTATCAGATTTTCTTAAGCCTGATAGAATAATAATTGGCGTTAATTCTGAAAGAGCTTATAATATTATGAAAGACCTTTACCTTCCTTTTGAGAGGAATGGTGTTCCTGTTTTTATAATGGATAGATTATCATCTGAAATGACAAAATATGCTGCAAATTGTATGCTTGCAACAAGAATAAGTTTTATGAATGAGATTTCAAGATTGTGCGAAAAAGTTGGTGCTGATATAACAAAAGTTAAACTTGGTATTGGGTCTGATCCAAGAATAGGGATGTCATTTTTAAATGCTGGCCTTGGTTATGGTGGTTCCTGCTTTCCTAAAGATGTTAAGGCACTTATAAAAACTTTTGAAGAAAATAATATTGAACCTAAAATATTAAAGAGTGTTGATGAAACTAATAAAGAACAGAGAATGTTTTTTATTGAAAAAATACTTGGATTTTATAAAAATGATATAAAAGATAAGACTTTTTCTGTCTGGGGGCTATCTTTTAAACCAAAGACTGATGACATGAGAGAGGCAGCATCGATTACTATAATAAATTATTTACGAGAAAAAGGTGCTTTTATAAGAGCTTATGACCCTGTTGCAATAGAGAATGCTAGGCTTATTTTTGGAAATGAAAACATAGAATATTTTAATGATGAGTATAAAGTTTTGAAAGGTAGTGATGCTCTTATAATTGTTACAGAATGGCCTCAGTTCAGAGAACCTGACTTCAAACTTATAAAAAAGCTTTTAAATAGGCCGGTTATTTTTGATGGTAGAAATATTTATATACCAGAGAGATTAAAAGAACTTGGTTTTGAATATTTTTCAATTGGTAGATAATACTATTTTGTAAATAAAATTTTAGTGATTAAATTTTATTTGTCTTAAATCTGGTTATGCCCGGATGGTGGAATTGGTAGACACGCTATCTTGAGGGGGTAGTGGGCTCTCCCGTGCGGGTTCAAGTCCCGCTCCGGGCACATATTTTTTAGAATTCTTCTAATTCACCTTCCTCTTCTATTATATTTTTATCAGTTTCTATTACATTTTCTACTTTAATATTTTTTATGTCTATTTTAGGGCTTTTTTTGATTATATGAGATTTTGCTATATTAAAAAATGAAATAATACTTTCAAGCATTTGAATCTTTTCTAGTATATTATTGCTAAGATTAGCTACATTATCTGCAAGTTCAGCGTTTTCCTGATTTATTTTTTGTAAGTCAATTATTGCTATCTGTATTTCTTCAACACCTTTTCTTTCTTCTTCGAATGCTGCTGTGAGTTCTTCTATAAAGTTTGTAAGTTCAGTTATATTATCAATTATTTTTTGTAAAGCTATACCAGAGTTATTTACAAGTATTGTTGTGCTTGATATGTTTGATGTTGTGTTTGTTATAATCTGATTTATCTGTTTTGCAAAACCAGATGTTTTTTTAGCAAGCTTTCTTATCTCTGATGCTACTACAGCAAAACCTTTTCCCTCTTCCCCAGCTCTTGCTGCCTCAACAGATGCATTTAATGCTAATAAATTTGTTTGAAAAGCTATCTCTTCTATTACACCTATTATATCTTTTATGTCTCTTGAATTTTTTTCAAGTTCATTTATCTTAGAGACTGCCTCGTATACTATTTCTCCACCCTCTTCAGCACTTAGTTTAGTATCCTGAGCAAGTTTTTTAGCATTTTCCATATTATTAACATTATTTTTTGCTGTTGCTGTAAGTTCTTCAACTGCTGTTCCAACCTCTTCTAATGAAGATGCCTGTTTTTGAGTCCTTTCAGATAACTTTTTGTTCCCATCATTTATTTTTTCCATAGATGTAAAAATATTTTTTAATACATACATTAGTTGTAGAATTATCTCTTCAAGTTTAGATATTAAAAGATTTATATTTTTTATAAAGAATCCTATTTTACCCTTTGGTATTTTTGAATCACTTATTTTTGTTATTTCACCAGTTCTTGTTTTTTCAACTGCTTTTGTTATATCATTAATATGAATTATGTAAGAGTAATACGAAAATATGGATACCAGTATAAATGTAAGTATAACTGTCAATATTCCTAATATTGAACTTTGAATTAAATTATTTTTTATCGATTTTTCTGGTTCTTCTATTATATATGAAACAACCCAGTTTAATTTTTCTATTTTTGTAAAACCTATTTTTTTAGGCCTTTCATCTCTATATGATATTATTCCTGATGGTAGTGTATATATATTTGATATTATATTTCTGTTTTGTATTATATCAATAATACTTTTACCTATGTATGTTCTATCGTTATAGTAGATTATTGTCCCTTTTTTATTATTTTCTTTATCTTCTAGTAAAGTTATCATTATGTCTATATTAAGTTCTTTAATTATTTTTTCAGATATTTTTTCGTAGTTTATAGAATCTTTTTCTTTTAAAATTATTATTTTTATATCTTCTTTATCTATTTTTGTTATTGAGTAGTTGTTTTTATCTATTTTTATATCTTTTTTATCTTCAATATTTGTAAGATTAATACTGGTTAATAATCTAAAGTTGTTAGTAAAAATAACTTTATTGTTTTTATTTATTATGAAAACAGGTTCTTTCCACTCGTTAAATATTTTTTTTATTCTATCTATTTTAAACTGATCTAATCTCTGTAGCCATTCTACTTTTTCTTTTAATTCTTTCATTTTTTCTTGATTTATTTGTTCAATTCTGTCCTCTTCTATTCTGATTATTATATCTATTAATTCATTTACACTTTTTATTTTTGTATTTATCATATTTTTGTCAAGTTTTTCTATATTTTCTAGATCTTTTTTATTCAGTAGAATATATGATAATAGAAATAAAATAATTCCTGATAGGATGCTAATGATTATTATCTTATCTATTATAGAAAGTTTTTTCATATTAACCTTAAAAAAATAGTTTGATTTAACTATTATCGAGATTTAGTGTTTCTCTCTTTAATCTGATAATATTTTTTATTTGATTTAATAATATTTTTTGAATTTACAATATTTCTATACCAACTATAGAATAATCATCCTCTTGTGTTTTACCTAGTGTATGTATATTGAGAAAGTTTTCTATTAATCTTATTATATTATTTATGTTATAATTTTTTATTATGTTTTTATCTTGTAATATACCTAGAATATATTCTCCAAACTCCTCATTTTTTAGATTTGTTGCCTCACTAAGCCCATCAGTGTATATTATGAACTTCTGATTTTTTTCAAGTTTAATCTTTCTTGTTATTATTTTTGGGTCTTCAAATATACCAATGATCTGACTATTTTGGTTTTGAATAAATTTTACATAATTATCATTTATTAATATAGGATATGGGTGTCCACATAAGACATATTCTAATAACATTTTATCAGTATCAAATATGCCATAGAAACATGTAAGATACATTTCGATATCAAGTTCAATCATTTTTTTATTTATTATTTTTATATAATTTTCTATATCTTCATAGTTTTTCTCTTCTTTTATTAATGTTTTTAACATCATTTGTATCATAGCAGCTGGTATACCATGCCCCGAAACATCCCCAACAAACACTAATGTTTTATTTTTATCTATTTTTATTATTTCTATGATATCGCCTCCTACTTCATTAAGACTTTTATAAGTATAGGTTATGTTTAAATTATCTAATTCCGGGATTGGTGGGAGTAATTTTTGTTGGATCTTACTTGCAAGGTAGAACTGACTTTTAATCTCTTTTTCAGTTTTTTCATAACTTTTTTCATAGTCTATTATTGCTAAAAAATATTCTTTGATTCTCCATATTTTAACAGACTGTTTGTAAATAAAACCATATTTGTTTATATTATATATCTGACCTTCAAAATAACCCTTATTTAATATACTTTCCCACATGTATTCATATTCTTCTCTTTTTGTTAAGCCAGACTTTAATATTCTTGGATTTTTTCCTATGACCTCTTGTAGTGAATAACCTGTATTTTTTTCAAATGCTTTATTTACCCATTTTATGTTTCCATCAATATCAGTTATTAATATCCCATTTACAGTTGAGTTTAATATTATATCTATTATATCAGTATTTTGATTATTAAATATTTTCTCTTTTATTTTAATAAAATTATTTTTTGAAATATCTTTCATTTTTTAAATAATCCTCTATAAATTAAATTTTTTATATACATTATAAAAATATAATATTATTTTTAAAATTTTAGATACTGTTAAATTTTGTTTTAAAATTTTATTAAAATAAATTTTTTAAAGTTTTTTATTAACATTTAATGGAGGTTGTAATGAAAAGGTTTTTTTATCTCTTATTTTTTATTTTATTAATAATCTCAGCATGTTCAAAGGGAGACACTATAAAAATTGGTGTAATAGTACCTAAATCAGGGCAACTTGCAACTTATGGTATTGAGGCTATGAATGGTATACAGATAGCAGCTGAAAAGATAAATAATCAAGGTGGTATTGAGGGAATAAAAATTGAACTTATAATAGAGGATAATCAGGGAACGACCACTGAATCTATAAATGCTTACAAAAAACTTGTTACTCTAAGTGGTGTTAATGCAGTAATAGGACCTGTTACAAGTGGAAATGGAATTGCTGTTAAACCTCTTGTTGCTCAGTATAAGACACCTTTAATTTCACCAACTGGTACTGCTGTTGTGCTTACTGAGGGAAATGAATATTTATCAAGAACATGTTTTATTGACCCATTTCAGGGAAAAGCTGCAGCAAGTTTTGCGTATAATGAATTAGGTAAAAAGACAGCTGTTATAATGTATGATTCTTCTAATGATTATAGTGTGGAGCTTGCTGATGCTTTTGAAAATGAGTTTAAAAAATTGGGTGGTAAGATAGTTTATAAAGTAGGATTTAAAGATAATGATAGAGACTTTAATCCTCAACTTACTGAAATTATAAAGTTCAAGCCAGAAATAATTTATGTTCCAAGTTATCACCCAACTGCAGGGCCAATCATAAATCAGGCTAAACAAAAGAATATAGATGCTATATTTATTGGTGGGGATGGATGGGATTCTCCAAAACTTAAAGAGCTTGCTGGTGAGGGATATAGTGGAAACTATTTTACGACTCACTTTTCAGAAGAAGACATAGACCCAATGGTTCAGGACTTTGTTAAAACTTTTAAATCAAAAACAGGACTTGTACCTGGTGCTATGGCTGCTTTAGGATATGATGCTGTTTATATGCTCTCACATGCTTTAAAGAATACAATAAAAAAAATGGGAAAGGAAAAGATAGGAACGCAGGAGTTTAAGGATGAACTTAAAAATAATATAAACTCAACTAAAGAATTAAAAGGTATAACTGGAACTATAACACTTGATGAGAATAGAAATCCAATAAAGAGTGTTGTTATAATAAAAACAACTCCTGAAGGACCACGTTTTTATAAGAAAATTGATTTATAATTTTTTAGTAGGGTTTCTGCCCTACTTTTTATCAATCTTCTGTCCTATATTTTAGTATAAGATATACTATTACTGCTAAAAGAACAGCTATGTGTAGTATAAAAATAAACATCAAAAACCTCTATTTTATAAAAGTTTTTTCCGAAAATATCTATATGAAAAATATAATTATAAAATTCTTTTTTTTCAAGATATTTTTTATAATTGTTTATACTAATATATTTGCCAATGGGTTAAACGTTAGTATGATATCATCATATTTTGATGAAAAAGAGTTTGTTGTAAAATTATCATGGGAACCAATAAATGAACCAAAAGCTGTTTATAAAATATATAGGATTCTAAAACCGATTGATAACAAAGCTATTTATATACCTGATAAGAAAGAGCTTATAACTGTTGTTGATTACAATAAAAATTATTTTATTGATGAACCGCCTGAAAAGGGTGATTATTATTATTTTATTACTGTTTCAATAGACAATGATGAAAATTTTAAAGTTATTTATGACCAAAATTATACATCAAATCCAGTAACTTTTTATCCTAAACCCCCATCAGTCAAAAATATAAGGTGTAAATTTGTTCCTCAAGGATCAAAAGTTTTTATAACATGGATGTTAGAAGATGCATCTAAAGAAAAAATAAAGGAATTGCGAGTTTATAGATCAAATTATCCAATTGACAGGAATAGTATTTTATTATTAGAACCTGTTATTATAGATAAAAATCAGGATTTTTATATAGATACTCCTAGGACAGGACAGTATTACTATGCTGTAACGAGTGTTTCCTTAGATAATCTTGAGTCTTTATTTTTTTTACCCGGTCAAAATTATATTGATAAACCTGTACTTGTTATAAATTATCAGGGTTTATTACCAGAGTTTTTTATAAATCTTCCTTTTAATGAGAAGTTTAATTATAGTATTAATTATAATCTATTTGATCTACCTGATTATATAGATATGATTGATATAGATATTATAAAATATTATGTTGAACCTAAGAAGGAGGATGATAAAACTATAAAGGAAAAGTTAAAAATTATTAACCTTCAACTTGAAGTGCTTGCTTTAAAAAAAAAGTGGGAAGATTTTATTAAAAAAATTGATGAAGTTCTTTCTGATACAACCTGGGATAATAATATAAAAAACAGATTTTTGATGTACAAGGCTTATGCACTTATAAATCTTAAAAAAGAAGATGAAGCATTTTTAATAATCAGTATTTTAAAATCCGATAATGAATTTGTTAAATTGAATTATAAAAAAATAGAGCAACTTATTAAAAAAATAGAGGATAGAAAGAAAAATAAATAATCTATTTTAAGGATTTTATATGCAAAAAAAGTTTCCCTTCTGGCTTATACCATTTACTCTTTTCCTTTTTATTGCAGTTTTGTTTTTAATTTTATATTTTAACAATAAGTTATGGTTTTTTGATAAATATTTTAAAACTACAGTTAAAGACAAAAATTACAATGACTATACACCGGAGAGAAAAGATATTGTATCAGATGATTTTTTAGTAGCTTCTATAAAAAAAGAGGAAGATAAGCTTAAAATTTCACAAGACAATAAACTGGTTGATTTAAGAAAAGATATTAGTGATAAAAATTTAACAGATGAAATTGAGAATAAGTTTAGAAAAGGGATTGATTTTTTTAAATCTGGACAATATAAATATTCAGTTGAAGTTCTGGAAGAATATTTAAGACTTACTAAGAACGATAAAAATAGGTTAAAGTCTTATTTTTATATTGCTTATGCTAAGATGTTTGATGGTATTAAGAATAATAACAATGACCTTATAGAAGAATCTCGTAATTTTTTTATAAAAGTATATAAAAGTATAAATAAGGAAAGTGATATTTTCTCTAAAACAATAATAGGCCTAGCTCGTACTTCAAGGTTATTAAAAAATTATCCAGAAAAAATAGATGATTTATTAAAAGAGGCAATATTAATTGAAAAAGATGATAGAGTAAAAAAAGTGGTTTTTTATGAAATTTCGTTATATTATTTATATAATAATGATTTTAAAAAGTTTGTTATGTATATAGAAAGGTCAGGGAACTCAATAAAAGAGATGGATATAATAAATACTATATTAGAACAACCTTTAAGCTCTATAAGTATAGTAAGTTTGATTGAAAAAAATATTTTAAATTTTAATTATTTCCCATATTTAAAATATAGGATGCAGGAAAAAATGTTCAATGACGCAAAAACGTTTTATTACAATAATCAGAAAGAAGAGTCTTTATACATATTAAAAAAAATAATTACTCTTTTCCCATATGAACCTATTGTTGAGGATGCAAACTATTTTATAGCTACTATTTATCATAAAGAGATGGAGTTTGATAAAGCAATATATTATTATGATCAGGTTTTATCAAATCAGTATCCTGATTATGATCCTGCTGCACTTTTCAGAAAGGGTATTATATATTACAGACAGGGTAACTATAAAATGTCAAAGGAATGTTTCTTATCTATAACAACTGATTTTGTTAGTTCAAATTATTATAGACCTGCTAAAGACTGGCTAAAGGAAATAGAAAAAGTAATATCTTATAAAAAAGATATTGAGAATCTAAGTAATAAAAATGACAACACTATAAAAAAAGATGATTCGTTAAAAAATGAAAATAAAAATTTAGATGAAAATAAAATTTTAAAACCCAAAGAAGATGATGGGGATATTAATATTTTTGATGATGAAGATAATATTTTTACAAAATAAAAGGATTGATAATGCAGGATTTTTTAAAAATTATTATGTCTAATATAATATCTAAAATTAACATTAACTCTGACATAGAAAATAATTTAGAGTATATAATAAATAATAAAATATATGATATACATAAAATAGTTCAGAGTAAGGGTTATAAAATTGATCCTGTTAGTTTAAAGGATAATATACTTAGTGTAACCAATCAATTATTTATTGAATATTTATTGTCTTCTGTAAATAAGTTTGTTGATAAAATACTTGAATCAAATATATGGGCTGTTCTAGGCGTAGGTCCTATTGTAAAAAGTTCATACATTGAATACTTTAATCTTTTTTATAAAGAGATGCTACTTAATAAAGAATTCAGACTCCTATTTTATGATGTTTATTCAGTTATTAATTCTGATATAATTGATAGATACACTAAAAATCTTTACCATAGGAAAGGTTATGGCCATCTTTACATGTTTGCAAAGCCTATAAGTAATCCTCAATTATTAACAGATCTTCTTAAGTTATCTTCTCTTATATACCCTGTTGTTTTAACCCCGTTTAGAATAGATAATAAGGTTTATATTATTGATGAATATCTTGTAAGAAAAGACCTTATTGATGAGTTTTTATCTATTCTTGTAAAATATATTAATAGTAGATTGGGTAAAATACCAAATGAAGTTGTTGAGATAGCATTACATGCATCTATTAATAAAAGAAAACTTATATTTGATATTGGACTTAATGTTAGAGCTGATCTTTTAAGAGCTCTTATCACAGTTGCTAAGTTTAAATCAAAACAGGTTGATATAAATAATAAAATGGCTGATACACCTGAAAAAAGTTTAATTACAATTTTTAAACAACAAGTAGATTTTCTTGGGCTTGAAAAAAACTTGATATATGAACTTGAAATGGTTACAAGAGAAAATAGGTGGTAGAATATGAGAAATATTTTTGAAACATTTATAAACATATTTATAATTCTGGTAGTAATAAGTACTGTATTGGAAGAAATTTTTTCTCTTAATGTATCTTCTTACAAAGATTTTTTTATCTATATAAACTTTGTTTTTGACTTTGTATTTACTCTTGAGTTTATAATAAGAAGTGTAATATCAAAAAATAAAAATGGTTTTAGGTATTATTTAACAACAGGTCTTGGATGGATAGATTTTGTAAGTTCTATTCCACTCCTAGTATTAAACTCAGGTCCATCTTTATATTCTTATCTTACAAATGATTTTACATCAACTGCTGCATCTTTTATAAGTTTTGTTAGTGTAATGAAAATAGCAAAGATAATAAGAGTTACAAGAATATTCAGACTGTTAAGATTTTTAAAACTTCTTAAAAACTTGAATTTTCTTGATTCAAAAATAGCTCAAAGACATTTAAATTATATTGTATCACTTATAATCTCTATGATAATACTATCGGTACTTGTAATGAACATACTTCAATTTAATATAAATAGTTTTATAGAAGATGATATGAAAAATAATTACAAAGATGTTTTAAACTCTGCTTTGATTATTTCTATTAAAACAGGTGTTGATTTTTCTAGTGTTCTTAAAGATATACTGGTTAAAGATTATAGAATAATTGAAGCTTATTACAGGGAAACTAAAATTTTATCTAAAGATTTTAATATTAATTTTAGTTTTTTAAGTTATATAGATAAATTCAATTTTAATAATGTTACTATATATTATATTGATTATAATCTTATAAAAAGTGAAGCTATTTTTTCTATTATTATTATAATCATTATAATTGTTTTGTCAATTTCAATAATATTCATTTATTCCAGAAAGTTTGCACTTGAGATTTCAGATCCAATTATACTTGTGTCCAAAGGATTTAATGAGTCAAACTTTTTTATAAGAATTAGGGATGACTACAGACATGATGATGAGATTAAAGAACTTATAAAAGGTTATAATGATATATGGCTTAATACAAAATTAAAATATTTTCATGAGATATATGAGGAAAAAATTAATTTAGATATAAGTGAAATAAATATAGATGATATTACTAAAGGATTATAAATGAGGCCAATACCAATTTATAACAGACAAAAATCTACAAGAACATGGTTTAAAGATTCTAATATAATTGTAGAAAGTTTTTTGGAAGACCCTGTCCATTTTATAAGACTTAAAGTAATTATTAATTTTGAAACGAGAGTTATAAAAGATATAGAAACTGAGTTTATAAGATCACCTTATGAAGATATATGCCCTCTTACAGGTAATGAGTATAAAAAGATAATAGGTCTTAAAATTGAGGAGGGTTTTAACAAAAAAGTATCTGAAATTATTAAGCTGGATAAAGGTTGTACTCACTTAACAACTTTGCTAAGAGAGGCAGCAGATAGTTTTATTCAGAGTATATTTTACAAAACTGCTGATACAAAAGAGGGTAAGGAGAGGAGAGATTTATTGAAAACAATGTTAAAAGATACTTGCCTTGCTTACTCAAAAGATTATGTTTAAAAAATCTTAGAGGATAAGAATATGTCAAAAGTTATAAAGTCTGATTACATTAAGGATATTAATAGGCCGGTAATAATAGAACCCCCTGTTTTTGAAACTAAGGAGGAGGGGATTGAAGAGGAGAGAAGAGAGGAGATAAAAGGACCTTCTGAAGAGGAATTACAAAAAATAATAGAGGAGAAAAAGAGAGAAGCTGAAGAAGAAGCTGAAAAAATAATAAAAAAAGCTAATGAAGATGCTCAGAAAATAAGAGATGAAGCTGAAAATTATGCGTTTAATAAAGTTAAAAAGATTAATGAAGAGTTTGATTCAAAGATGAAAGAAGCTGAGTTTAAAGCAAAGGTTGTAATTGATGATGCTAACCAAAAAGCTAAATTGATAATAGAGGATGCTCAAAAAGAGGCTGAAAAAATAAAAAAAGAGTCTTATTCTCAGGGTTTTGAAATCGGAAGAGAAGAAGGATATAAGTCTGGTCAAGAGGAAGTTAATAGACTTATAGGAGTTCTCCATAAGGTTGTTGGAGAACTTATAAAGAAAAGAGAGAGTATTGTAGAGGAAACTGAAAATCAACTTGTTGACCTTGTATTACTTATAGCTAAAAAAGTTGTTAAGGTTATTACTGAGTCTCAAAAAAGAGTTATATATGATAATGTTATTGCTGCTATAAATAAACTAAGGATAAGATCTGAAATTACAATAAGAGTTAATCCAGAAGATGTATATACAGTTACAAAATATAAGAAAGACTTTATGGAAGCTGTTGAGGGTATAGAAAACATAAGAATACTTGAGGATCCTAATGTTGACAAAGGTGGATGCATAGTTACAAGTGAGTTTGGTTCAGTTGATGCAAGGATTTCAACTCAATTAGCTGAAATTGAAGAACAAATAAAAAAACTATCACCAATAAAGAATGAATAAACTAGTATTTTATTTTTATTTATTTTTTATTTTTAACATTACTTATTTACATGCAAGAGAGGAATATCTTATTCCATTTTTTATAGACTGTGTTGGTAGTGGTTTTACAGGTGTATCTAAAAATACTAATTCAAGAAACTTGTTTTTTAATCCAGCTTTTATAAACAAATCAGAGGGTTTTTCTATAATTGATCTTTCTTTTGCTTATAGTAAAATTATAAATGAGATATATTCTGATCCTGATTCACTTAAACAAAAAATAATGGATGCTTTGGGTGGAAAAGAGTCTTATGGATATATTAATCTAAGTGGTCCTATATTTATTAATTTCAGAATAGAAAATATACAGTTTTCTGTATTTCATTATTTTATTGACACTTTTAGAGTCTATTATAGCGATAACCCATCTCCTGATGTTTATGCTGATGTAAGATTTAATGATAATATTGGTGTTGGTGGTGGAGTATCTTTCCCTGTTCCAGTTTATATTTTTGGGAGCAAGTGGGAAGAAGCATATATTGGTGCATCACTCTTTGTTTTTCAGAGAGTAAAGGCTGTGAATAAACAACTTGGTTTTTCTGAAATTTCTGGTATGGATAACCCATTATCATTTTTAAATGATAAACTTAATCCTGGAAGAGCTTTATCGTTTACTTTTCATACAGGGTTTTTTTATTCTTATGAAAATCTAACATTTGGTGTATCAATTTATAATCTTCTATCTTTTCCAATGGTATATTATCCAACACAGATTCCTTTAATGTATAAGTCAAATTCTTCAACAGAGATTACATCGTATTTTGATCATATGCCTCTTGACTTTGCTTTTGGAATAACCTATTCAACTAAAAGAATAGGGGCAATTTCTCTTTATTTTGCTAAAGATTTTAAGTTTTCTATAGAATTTTTTGAAATAACAGACACAGAAAATTATCCTAATTTTTTTGACAAAATAAGGATAGGCATTGAAACAACTCTTGCAAATATTATAAAGTTAAGGATGGGATTATTTCACAGAAATATGACTTTTGGAATAGGTTATGATATATGGATCTTTAAAATAAATGCTGCTTACTGGAGTGAAAAGGTAGGTAATAATAAAGCGAATAATCTTGGTTTTTCACTAAGTATAGACCTTTAATATTACTATTGTTTTATTTAATAAAAAATTAACTTCTAAAGATTTTATCTAATATTTTTACCTAATTTTTTAACTTTTATTTAATTGCTCTTAAAAAATCAAATTTAAAAAAGGGGATAATCCCCCTTAAAAATAAAGATTATTTTATTTTACTTAGCATTTAATATTGCGAATGCAGCAGTCATTACAATGTCATCTACTGAACATCCTCTTGAAAGGTCATTATATGGTTTATCAAGACCCTGAATAACTGGACCTAAAGCCTCAGCACCAGCTAGTCTTTGAGTTAGTTTGTACCCAATATTTCCAGCATTAAGGTCAGGAAATATCAGACAATTTGCTTTGCCACCAACTGGTGAGCCTGGGGCTTTGCTTTTTGCCACTTTTTCAATAATGGCTGCATCTAATTGCATTTCACCATCAAACTCAAAATCAACCTTTCTTTCTTTTAATATTTCAACCGCTTTTCTAACCTTATCGACAAGCTCATGTTCAGCACTTCCTTTTGTTGAAAAGGAAAGGAGAGCTACTTTTGGCTCAGCACCAGTCAATTTTCTGCATGTAGTAGCTGTTGCTATTGCTATATCAGCAAGTTGTTCTGAAGTAGGATTAGGTATAACAGCACAATCACCAAAAAACATAACTCCATTTATTCCCCATTTTTTATCCGGCATTACCATTACAAATGCACTTGAAACTGTTTTCACACCAGATGCAGTACCTACTACCTGAATTGCTGCTCTTAGAACATCACCTGTTGTATGGGAAGCCCCAGCAACAACAGAGTCTGCTCTATTTTTCCTAAGCATCATAGCAGCGTAATAAAGAGGATCATTTATTGTTTTTTCTGCCTGTTCCTTAGTTATGCCTTTTGATTTTCTTAAGTTGTAGTACTCCTCTATATATTCTGCTTTAGCAGCGTCTTTTTGTGGGTCAATAATTTCGACTCCAGAGATGTTTACTCCTAATTCTTTTGCTTTTTCCGCAATAGATTCTGGATTTCCTATCATAAAGACTTTAGGAGAAAGGCCCTCTTTTATTATCTTTTCTGCTGCAAAATAGGTCCTATCATCCATATGTTCTGGAAGTATAACACTTTTTTTTCTTGCTTTGGCTTTTTCAAACCATTCTTTTATAAGGTCCATTTTTTCCTCCTGGAATTTTTTTATTTAATTCTTTTTAGTTCATCTGGTTTAATATAATAATCTTTTATTATTTTTTGAACTTTTTCATTTATCTTTTTATTATATTGATTAAAGATATTTATTCTATCTCTACCTTTGTATATAATATTTAAATCAGGATTTTTTTTATTTTCAAATCCTTTTTTTATCATGTCAAATCCTTCAATAAGGATATCTATTTTTTCAAGGCTTATATTTCTAAGTTCTTCAATTTCTTTATTTTTTGAACTATATGAGTTTATTGTTTCTCTTAATTCAATAGTTTTTGGTAAAATGTATGAATTTAGTTTCATCCATAAAATTTCAGACTTAAAGTTCTCACCAGTAATAAGTTTATTATATTCATTTATTATATTATTTTCTTCTATAGACCAGTTATAGAAATCGTTGTTTAAAAATTCTATTATTATTTTATTTTCTTTAAAAACTCTATAAATATCACATGATGTAATAAATATAAGCATAACAAGGATAAGCTTACTTTTGATAAACAAAATAAACCTCTTTAATAAGATGAGGTATAAATTATGCCCAGAGGCGGAATCGAACCACCGACACAGGGATTTTCAGTCCCTTGCTCTACCGACTGAGCTATCTGGGCTGGATTAAACATACGATTTAAATTTATAATAAACATAATTATAAAACAAAATTTTAATTTAAATTTTTTATAATAATTATTTGGTATTTTTTACCATAATTTTTAATTAATTATTATTTAAATATTGTTTTTTTTTATTTTTTTTTTATTATTATAATTTAAATCTTATTTTGAGTACTTTTCAAAAGGGGTTTTTATGTCTGATTTTGAAAATAATAATAATTTTGAAAAAGCGTCTGAAATTAATCAAATTGGAGTAGACTATTACAATAAAAGTCTGTATGATGAGGCAGAAAAATATTATAAACAAGCTATTCTTATTTATCCAAAATATAAATGGAGTTATTATAATTTAGGTCTTCTTTTTTACAAAAAAAAACAGTATGATGATGCTATGTTATGGTATGAAAAGGGTCTTGAAATTGATCCGAATTATGGTGATTGTCTTATTGGGCTTGGCATCTGTTATGAGGATCTTGGTAAAATTGATAAGGCAAAAGATTATTATGAAAAATGTATGAAAATTGAACCATCAAATCATTTTAGTTATTATAATTTAGCTCTTTTATATGAAAAAGAGGGGAATATAGAAGAAGCTAAAAATAACTACTATAGATGTATACAGGTTAATAGTAGTTATGGTAATGCTTATAATAATCTTGGGAATATATATCTTAATGAAGGAAAATATGACCTAGCTCAAGAGTATTATCATAAAGCAATAAATGCTGAACCTAAGCTTGTTTATCCTTATTACAATATAGGGCTTGTAAATGAAAGGTTGGGGAAGTATGAAGTTGCTTTAAAGTGGTATAAAAAGGCTCTTGATATTAATCCTAATTATAAGATTGCAATTGATGCTTTAAATCAAATAAAAAAGAAATATAATATTGATGAAACTAGTATTGACTATACTAATGGTGAGGATGTTAAAGTTAATATAAATAAAGAGAGTATTCTTGAAAAGTTTGGGAGAAATCTTACAAAGCTTGCAAGGGAAAATAAGATAGACCATGTTATAGGAAGAGAAAAAGAGGTTATAAGTGTTCTTGAAATACTTTATAAAAGGGTTAAAAATAATCCACTTCTTGTAGGACATCCTGGAGTTGGTAAAACTGCTATTGTTGAGGGGATTGCAAAACTTATTGTTGAAGGAAATGTGCCTGAATATTTTTTGGATAAAGAAATAATAGAGCTTAATGTTGGTTATATAGTTGCAGGGACACATTATAGGGGTGATCTTGAAGTCAGAGTAAGACAGATAATTGATGAAATAGTTGAGCGAAAAAATGTTATTATTTTTATTGATGAGATTCACACACTACTTGGAGCAGGTTCAACAGAGGGGGGTAATCTTGATATTTCTCAGATGTTGAAACCTGTTTTAGCAAGAGGTGAGTTTCCTTGTATAGGTGCTACAACATATGATGAATATAGAAAATATATAGAAAAAGACCCTGCATTTGAAAGGAGATTTTATCCTATAAACATAGAAGAGCTTGATTTAGCTGCTACTTTAGAGGTATTAAAATATTTAAAACCAAAAATTGAGAATCATTATAAATTGTCTTTATCTGATGAAATATTGGAATATATTGTTCAACTTGCTGAAACATATATAAAAAAAAGATATTTTCCAGATAAGGCTCTGGATATACTTGAAAAAACATGTTCTCATTGTGCTATTATTAAGAAAAATATTGTTGAAAAATGTGATGTTGAAGATATAGTATCTCAGATGTGTGGTGTTGATTTTTCTAACATAAATGGTTTAAATAATCTTGATAAAATGGAAGAGTTTTTAAAATCAAATATTGTTAATCAAGATGATGCTATAAATAGAATATGTAATGTTATAAGACTTGCAAAAAGAAGACTTGACCTTAAACCTGAAAGACCTGATGGTGTTTTTTTATTTACTGGTCCAAGTGGAGTAGGTAAGACTGAACTTGCAAGACAGGTAGCATTGTTTTTATATGGAAGTGAAAAAAAGATGATAAAAGTCGATATGAGTGAGTATTCAGATAATATGGCGGTAAATAAGATAATAGGTAGTTCAGCAGGATATGTTGGTTATGGTGATTCTACTTATTTACTTTCAAAAATTCAAGAAAACCCCTCTTCTGTTGTAGTTCTTGATGAGATTGAAAAGGCACACCCTGATGTTATAAAACTATTTTTACAGGTTTTTGATGAGGGTAAACTTACAAACTCATTAGGTAAAACTATCTATTTTAGTAATACAACTATTATAATGACATCTAATTCTGTTATTTCTGCTAAAAAACAGATGGGTTTTTCTCAAACTAATTTTAATATAAATATTCTTGAAGAATTATCAAAGTTTTTCCCAATTGAGTTTTTGAACAGGATTGATGAAATAATATTATTTAATTTTCTTTCTGAATCTGATGCATACAATATTGTTAAAAACAAGTTAATACCAAAAGCTGCTAGAATATTGAACAATTTTGAGCTTAATGTTTCTAATAAAATTGTAGAAAAAATAATTAAAAATGGATTTAGTAAGGATTTTGGTGCAAGAAATCTCGAAAGAGTCTTTGAGCGGATAGTTATGATACCAATATCTGACTTTATAATTAAAAATAAATTAAGAGATGGTAAAATATTAGTTGAACTTGAAAATGATAATGTTTTAGTAAAATCACTTTAATAAAAGAAATAACTTTAAAGGGAGATAAATCCCCCTTTAAATTTTATGCTTCCAATACTTTGCTTAGGTATGAATCAACAGGAAGTGCACCTTCAAAAGATATTTTTTCGTTTATTACAACCTTTGGTACAGCTCTTACATTGTATTTGTTTGCTATTTCTGGGAACTCGGATGCTTCGTACATTTCAGCTTTTATATATTTTGGGTTTAGCATAGCAAACTTAAATGCAGTTATTACAGCTTGAGGACAGTATGGACAACTTACAGTAACAAAAATTTTAATATTTGTCTCTTTCTTTATCTCTTTTACTTTTTCAACTATATTTGCAGGTATATCTAACTCTCCAGTACTTAGAAACTTTATAGATTCTATTAGAGATGAAAACTCGTAACCTGCTGGTATTCCATAAAATCTTATTGGTTTTAAACTATCTGTCTCAAATACTATTGCTGGGGCAGACTCAATATTGTAAGTTTTTGCCTCATTATCATTAATAGTTTTAGACTCAAACTCAATTTTTTCAGATAAGTCAGCAACTCCTTTGATAAGTTCAATTGTATCATTACAGTATGTACAATCATTAGAGGTAAAAACTTTTATTTTCACCTTTTCCTTTAGGTTACTAAACTCAGACTTTACCTGCTCTTTTATTTCTTCTGGTATTTGCATATTATTCCTCCTAATTTTATATAAAAAAAATTTTAACACAAAATTTTACAAACCTTTTATTAAATGTTAACTAACTGTTTGTAGGTATTTATAAGCTGTTATTGCAGCTTTTGCTCCTTCTCCTGCTGCTATTATTACCTGTTTTTCTGGTATATTTGTAACATCTCCTGCTGCGAATAAACCATTTATGTTAGTATTACAATAAACATCTACTATTATTTCATCATATCTGTTTTTTTCAATTTTTGGTTCTATATCTATATCTGAGTTGGGTATAAGCCCTATTTCAACAAATATACCATCTACTTTTATCTCTTTTTCTTTTTTTTGTGATATATCTTCTAATATTATTGATTCAACAAAATTTGATCCTTTTATTTCATTTACTTTATGTTTTAATAATATTTCTACATTTTTTAGTTCTTTTAGTCTTTCTATAAGTATTTTATCAGCAAATAGTTTATCCATAACTTCTACAAGATATACCTTTTTAGCTATTTTACCAACCTCAATTGCAGCTTCAACACCAGAGTTACCTCCACCCACCACAACAACATTTTTTCCTTTAAAGAGGGGAGCATCACATGTTGCACAAAATACTACACCTTTACCAATAAACTCCTCTTCACCTTTAACATTTAAGTGTCTATGTCTTTTACCTGTTGCTATGATTACTGTTTTTGACCTTGCGATTTTATTATTATCAGTTTTTATTATAAATGTATTACCATCTTTTTTTATAGATACTACTTTAGCATTTTCTATGCTTACTGTGAAACTTCTCAAATGTTCTTCAAATTTTTTAGCAAGTTCATAACCAGTTATTTTCGAAAAACCAGGATAGTTTTCAATATCCCATGTAAGTGTTACCTCTCCTCCGATCTCTTCTGTAATTATACCAGTTTCCATACCTTTTCTTACAGCATATATGCCTGCCGATATTCCAGCAGGCCCACCACCTATTATTATAGTATCATATATTTTGTTATAATCAAATTGTTTTGAATTGTCTTTTATTTCTTCTTTGTTTAAGAAGAGTTGCATGTGTGCTCCTATATTTTTTATATATATAAAATTTAATATATTTTAATATTTTAATCAAATATTTTTTTCTCTATTTTATATGGGTCTCTCTTTAAATAGTGTGTATGTAGTAATTCATGGGACTTATGTGAGTTTGGTTTGCCTAAAAACTTCTCGTAAACTAGTTTTACTTCTGGGTTCTCATGAGACTTTCTTAATGGCAAACTTCTATCCTCTTTGTAGAGTCCCTCTAATCTTTCTTTCTTCTTATCCCAGTCTGTTGGAAGTGGCTGTCCTCCGCCACCAATACATCCACCAGGGCAAGCCATGATTTCTATAAAATGATATAGGATTTCACCTTTTTTCTTTGCTTCTACAACTTTTTCAAGCAGTTTCCTTGCATTTCCTAAACCATGAGCAACAGCAACCTTTAATTTTATACCATCAACATCAATACTTGCCTCTTTTATTCCATCAATTCCTCTTACATCTTCAAAATCTAGTCTTGGGAGGGTTTTACCTGTTTTTACTTCTATAGCAGTCCTTAATGCTGCCTCCATTACACCACCTGTAGCACCGAATATTGTAGCAGCACCTGTATAAGATGATAGTAATGGATCTGGTTTTGATTCAGGGAGTTTGTTAAAGTCAATTCCAGCTTCCCTTATCATTCTTGCTATCTCCCTTGTTGTAAGAACGTAATCAACATCTCTATAACCACTTGCATTCATTTCTGGTCTTGATGCTTCAAACTTTTTAGCAGTGCATGGCATGATTGATACACTTACTATCTTTGAAGGATCTTTTTTATTTTCTTTTGCGTAGTATGTTTTTATTAAAGCACCTAACATTTGTTGTGGTGACTTACATGTTGAAACATTTTCAGTAAGTTCATTAAAGTATGTCTCTTCAAACTTTATCCATCCAGGGCTACAACTTGTTATAAGTGGTAATGGTCCTCCTTTTTCCAATCTTGTTAAAAACTCTGTTCCTTCCTCAAGTATTGTAAGGTCAGCAGAAAAGTTAGTATCGAATACAACATCAAAACCAAGCATCTTAAGAGCAGTATAAATCTTTCCTACTACAAGTTCTCCTGGTTTCAGGCCAAACTCTTCCCCCAATGTTACTCTTACAGCTGGAGCAATCTGTACGACAACCTCTTTTTCAGGGTCTTTTAATGCATCCCAGACATAGTCAATAGCCTCTTTTTCATATAGAGCACCAACAGGACAGTAGACTATACATTGACCACAGTTTACGCACACACTTTGTTCCATTCCCATCTCAAGTGGTGGAGCAACTATTGTGTCAGCACCTCTTCCATGAAACTCTATTGCTTTTACTGTCTGCATGTCTTGACATACAGTAACACATCTACCACAACCTATGCACTTGTTCATATCTCTTACAATACCTTTTGAATTTTTGTCTATTGGAAGTCCTCTGTCATACCATTCATAAGGCATTTGCCTGACTGATAGTTTTTCAGCAAGGTTTTGTAGTTCACAATTACCATGCTTTATACATGTAAGACAGTCTTTTGGGTGACTTGAAAGTACCAGTTCAAGAATAGTTTTTCTTGTTTCAAGTATTTCAGGTGTTTTTGTTTTTATTTTCATTCCATCTTTAACTGTTGTAATACATGATCTTTTTATTCCTTGACCTTCTATATCGACTATACAGATTCCACATGAACCTGAGGGAAAAAGGTCTTTATGATAGCATAGTGTAGGGATCTCTATTCCTCCTAATTTTGCAGCCTCAAGTACTGTTATATTTGGTTTAACCTCGATTTCATTTGAATCTATATAAACTTTTATTTTTTTCATACTCTTGCCTCCTTAATATACTTTTGATGTCTTATAAATGATAGAATTTCACCTTTAAAGTTTTCAAATATGCCTTTTAATGGCATTATTACTGATTGACCTAAAGGACATAATGATGATTTTGCCATTGCAACTGCTGTTTTTTCCATTATATTTATATATTCTTCTTTTCCTTCACCTATTGCTATTTTTTTTGCCATATGATATAATTGTCTTGTTCCATATCTACATGGAAAACATTTTCCACATGATTCTTCTGCAAAAAATCTTAGTGTAACCTCAAGTACATCAACCATTATAGCATCATTGTTCATTACAACTATAGCACCTGAACCTAAACTTCCACCTATTTTTTTCATTGATGCAAAGTCAAGGTTAAAGTCAAGTGGTTTAGCACCATATACTATTCCTGGTGTACCTAAAGACCAGAAATCTGTTGTTGTTGTAAGTGTTAATGACTTTGTAGAATATATTGGTCCTGCTGTTCCACCTATCTGGACTGCTTTCAATACACCATCTACTTCAGCAATATTCAGTACATCTCTTAAAGGTACTCCCATTGGAAACTCATAAACACCAGGTTTTTTAACGTTTCCACTTACGCAGTAGAGTTTTGGACCAGGTGAATCAAGTATACCTATTTTTGAGAACCATTCCCAACCTTCCTGCATTATGAGTGAAACGCATGAGAGTGTTTCAACATTATTTACTATTGTTGGTTTACTCCATAGACCTGCTTGTGTTGGATAAGGTGGTTTATGCCATGGGTTGCCCCTCTTCCCCATTATAGAGTTTAGTAAAGCTGTTTCATCTCCGACTACGTAAGAACCACCACCTCTTTTTACTTCAATATTGAAACTAAAATTTGAACCCAATATATTTTTACCAAGTAAATTCCCATTTTTTGCTTCTTCTATTGCTTTTTCAATTATTTTTGTTTCTTCTGGATATTCCCCTCTTATATATATATATATCCTTTTTCAGCCTGGTTTGCATACCCTGCAATAATTAGTCCTTCTATTACTAGGTGGGGGGCACTTTCAAGTAATAACCTATCTTTAAATGTACCTGGCTCACCTTCGTCAGCATTACATACAATATATGCTGGCTTTTCATTTGATAGACTTTCCCATTTTATTCCTGTTGGAAAACCTGCACCACCCCTTCCCCTTAGACCTGAGCTTTTTATTTCCTGTATAACCTCTTTCGGACTCATTTTTATAGCTTTTTTAAGACCCTCATAACCACCTTTTTCTGTGTATTTTTTTATATTTGATGTATCAAGGAACCTTAATATATAATTAGTCATTTTTTTCCTCCTTTATTATTTCAGATATTATGTTATCTATTTTTTCTGGAGTAAGATTACCATAAATTTTGTCATTTATCATCATATTTGGAGCTGAAAAACACCTCCCCAGACAGTTTACTCTCTCTATGGTAAAAAGGCCATCTTTTGTTGTTTTTCCTTCATCAATACCAAGTTTATTTTGTATATACAATAGTATATCTATTGAGTGCATAAGTCTACAGGATAGAGAATCACAGACTCTTATTATATACTTGCCTCTTTTTTCAGTGGAAAACATTGTGTAGAATGTTAAAAGACCTGATACTTCTGACAATGATACATTAAAATTTTTTGCAATATCTTTTACTTTCTCTATTGGGATATAATTTGATCCTGATTCTTCTTGAGCCTTATGAAAGGCTAATATTATATCTTCCCTTTTATTTTCCACATATACCTCCTTATAATATACATATTACTTTTATTAAATAAATTAGTTATTTAAGATAATTTATATAGTTTTTTTAGTGATGTCAAATTTTATGTTTTTGAATTTTTTAAAAAAGAAATTTAAGCTGATAAATCTAACTAGATCTAACTAAAAATTACTTTATAACAGATTATAAGTATGATTTTGAAATGGAGGTGGCGGGAATTGAACCCGCGTCCTGAGGATACAGAGAATAAACATCTACATGTTTATCGGAGTATTTAGATTCAGTTTTACAGGTCTACTCCGCAAACCTGTAAAACCTATGGCTCTTATTTTTTCAGATAAAAGGCTGAGCCAAAACCTTTTATCCTATCCTGATAACCAAGGTTTTATTTCCCTCAGGAAAGGAAATAAACCTTGCTGCCTATGCTTAGGCAGCTAATGCTAATTCAGTGTTTCCGGTTATTTGCCGTGATAAGTTTTACGGGATTATCAGCCCGACATGCAGTTTATTCCCGGCAATCCCCAGTCGAACCCAAATCACCCCCTATTTTTAAGATAAATTATTATTATATTTAAATATAATAACGAAGATAATTTAAAAGATTTAAAATTTATTAATTACTAAATAACTTAAAAATTGATTACTTTTATTGAATTCTATAAAAAAATTGCTTGACTAAATTTTATTTTTAATTTTATTTAATTAAAAATAAATGAAAATAAAATATTTGGAGGGAATATGTCTAAAATAGTAGGAAAGTGGCAAATAACTGTTGGAGTGCTTGCCGGCTTTACTTATGAGTTTAAGGCAGATGGGAGTTTTAATGGTGAATTCCCAATGTATGGAATAAAGTTTGCTGGTACATATAAAGTAGATGAATCTGTAACTCCTCATCTGGTTGATCTTGATGTCAAAGAACACAACCAGGGAGACTTAGGCAAGGGGCTTGTTCAAGGTATATTTGAGGTTGATGGTGATATGCTTAAAATGAAACTAAATGAGCCAAATAAAGGTAGGTGGACAGACCCAACAGCTTATGTTTATTATAAGAAAGTAGGATAATTGTATTTTAAATTTTTACTAAAATGAATTGTCTTGTAATAATTGATGTTCAAAATGATTTTTGTAAAGGTGGGGCATTAGAAGTTAAAGGTGGGGATAATATTGTACCCACCATAAATAAGATAAGCCCCTATTTTGATAAAGTTATTGCAACAAAAGACTGGCACCCAATAAATCATATCTCTTTTGCGGATACTCATAAAAAGAAAGTTTATGATACTATAAATATAAATGGTGTTACTCAGGTTTTATGGCCTGTTCATTGTGTGCAGGCTACAAAAGGGGCAGACTTTCATCCAGAACTTGATACAAGACCAATTGATATTATAATACACAAGGGAACAAGTCCTGATATTGATTCATATTCAGCATTTTTTGAAAATGATAAAAATACAGAGACAGGGCTCCATTACTATCTTAAGGGTCTTAAGATAAATGATGTTTATTTTGTTGGACTTGCAACAGACTTTTGTGTATTTTATTCTGCTATGGATTCTATTAGACTAGGGTTTAATACCTATGTGATAGTAGACGCAACAAAGGGGGTGGATGTTAACGGAAGTCTTGATTTTTCTATAAAATCAATGAAAGAGGCAGGAATAAAAATTATAACTCATGATAAAATATTATAACACAAGTTTTTCACTCTTGACTGATTTATATCAGCTTACAATGCTTCAAGGCTATTTTTTTTCTGGAGTAAATTATAATACAGTTTTTGATTATTTTTTTAGACGCCAACCTTTTTCAGGTGGGTATACAATATTTGCAGGACTTGATACACTTGTTAACGTTTTATCTGATATCAATTTTAAAGAATCTGATATAGATTATTTACGTTCAACTGGACTTTTCAAGGATGAGTTTCTTAATTATCTTAGGGGTTTTAGGTTTACTGGTAGCATATATTCTTTTAAAGAAGGTGATATTATTTTTCCTAGTGAACCTGTTTTAAGAGTAGAAGCACCAATAATAGAGGCACAGCTTATTGAAACTCTTGTCCTTAATATATTAAACTATCAGAGTCTTATTGCAACAAAGACATCCAGGATAGTATTATCTGCAAAGGGAAGAGGAATACTTGAGTTTGGGTTAAGAAGGGCCCAGGGTCCTGATGGGGGTATATCAGGAAGTAGGGCTGCATATATTGGTGGAGCTTTTTCTACTTCTAATGTACTTGCAGGGAAACTGTTTAACATACCTGTTTCAGGTACTATGGCTCATAGTTTTGTTATGGCTTTCAAGTCTGAAAAGGAGGCTTTTTTAGAATATGCTAAAATATATCCTAACAATACAATACTTCTTATTGATACTTATGATACCTTAAACTCGGGAGTAGTGAATGCTATATATGTATTGAAAAAGCTAAAAAATATGGGAATAAAAAGATTTGGAGTAAGGCTTGATAGTGGAGACTTATCATATCTTAGTAAGAGAGTAAGGAAAAATCTTGATGATGCCGGGCTTAAGGAATGTTTTATTGTTGCTTCTAATGAACTTGATGAATATATAATAGACTCTTTATTAAAAGATGGTGCACCTATTGATTATTTTGGTGTTGGAACAAAACTAATTACTGCTAATGATGACCCATGGTTATCTGGAGTATATAAACTGTCAGAAATATATAAAGATAAACCTGTACCTGTAATAAAAGTCTCTAACAATATTGAAAAAACAACTATACCAGGCAAGAAAAATGTTATAAGATTTTTTGATAGCTCAGGGTATATGATCTGTGACCTTGTTTTTCTTGAAAAGGATTTAGATTCCATAATATCAAAACTTAATAAAAAGGAACCTATTAATGCTTATCATCCTTTTTATAACTATAATTTTACTATTGACGGATATTCTTATTACTCTGTTATGCTTAAAAAAGTTATGGATAATGGGAAAAGGTGTTATCAAACTCCTTCACTTAAAGAGATTCAGGATAACACTTTGACTAATTTGAGAGTAATTGATGATGTTTATAAAAGGTTTTTGAATCCAGAAATATATAAGGTAATGCTTGATGAATCTTTATATTTATTAAGGAACAGGCTGGTAAAAAAATACAGGAGATAGGATAGATTATGGTAAAAGGTTTTTTAATTGATCTTGAAGGTACCCTGATAGAAGGTAATAAAATAATAAAAGGGGCTGATTATTTTATAAAAAGTTGTAAAGATAGGTACAAATTAAAAATTTTAAGCAATACAACAAACAATACTTCTGAAGATATTAAAAATAAGCTTGAAAAACTAGGTATTAAAGTTGATTCAAGTTTAATATATACTGCACTGGATTCTATAAAGTCATATCTTGAGACTAATAAGTTAAACTCTTTTCTTCTTACAAGTAATAAAACAAGGGAAATCTTAAAAGATTTTTTTAAGGAACCTTATAATGCTGTTATTGTAACTCATGCAAGGGAAAACTTTACTTATGAAAATATAAATATGGCTTTTCGCCTTATAGTTGATGGTGCTGTTTTTATATCAAGTTCTCTTACACGATATTTTAAAGATAAGGATGGACTTTTATCCTTAGATGCTGGTGCTTTTACTTATGCTCTTATGTATGCTACTGGGAAAGAACCTATAATATTAGGCAAACCATCAAAAGATTTTTTTATTTCATCTTTAAAATCTATTTCTCTTGATCCTCAAGAGGTTGTAATGATTGGTGATGATATTGAAAATGATATAAAACCTGCAATTGAGATGGGCATAAAAACAGTTCTTGTTAAAACTGGTAAGTTTAGGGATGAAGATCTTTTAAAAGGAATAAAGCCCAATTATGTTGTTAATTCTATTTCTGATGTTTTAGACTTTATTTCTTAAGAGTTTACATCAAATATTATTTACACTAAAAGATCAATATATTAATTTTAGAAGTTTCACTCTATTATATCACCCCCTCCAATTATTCCTTTGTTTTCATATAGTACGGCAAGTTGTCCTATAGCTGGTGCTGTAAATACACCTTCTAATATTATTGTATTATTATCTTTACTTATTACTTTTGCTTTGATTGGTGGTGTTTTGTACCTTATCTTTACTTCATAATCTTTTTCTTTTTCTATTGGATAAAATTCATTTAAAATGTTTACTTTCAGAATGTTTTTTATTAGTGATTCTTTTGGTCCTACTATAACTTCATTTTTTTCTGGTATAATTTTTATAACATATAGTGGATATTCATATCCAATTCCAAGCCCTTTTCTCTGGCCTACTGTGTATTTAAAATAACCTGAGTGTCTTCCTAATATTTTACCATTCTCATGTTTTATATACCCCTCTATATCTTTTGGACTTGCATACCTTTTAATAAAATGAAGATGGTCCACATCTATAAAACATATGTCCTGACTGCTTGACTTTTCTGCTATAAAATCAAGTCCAATACTTTTTGCAATTTTTATAACTTCATCTTTTGTATAATTACTTAAAGGGAAAATAATGTTTTCAAGTATTTCTTTGTCTATTAAAGATAGAAAATATTCTTGGCTGTTTTTATGTTTTGCACCTGAAAGTAATATTCTTTCCTTATCCTTTATAAGATTGATATAATGTCCTGTTGCAACTTTAGAACCTATTTTTTTTGCCTCATTCATAAGATACCTGAACTTTATATTTTTGTTACACCTTGGACATGGGTTTGGAGTAAGACCTTTAAGATATGAATCTACAAAATATTTTATAACATTTTCTTCAAACTCTTTTCTTATGTCAAGAATATAGTGTTTTATTTTTATTATCTCTGCTGCTTTTTTGGCATCCTCTATTGCTTTTTTTGATTTATTATCATCAAGCATTAATAATGATAAACCATAAACCTGATAACCCTCTTTTTTTAATAGGTATGCTGCTACTGATGAATCGACGCCGCCACTCATACCAACTACAACTTTTTTCATATTAAAATCCTATTTAATTTATAGTATTTAAAATTTAATTAATAAGGTAAAAATAATTTATTTTATCCTTAAATTTTAATATTCAAATTTTTATACTCTGAAAGGAGAAAAAATGGTAGTAACAAGATTTGCACCTTCGCCGACTGGTAGTATGCATGTAGGAAATGCAAGAACAGCAATATTTAATTATCTATTCGCAAGACATAACAATGGGAAATTGATTCTTAGAATAGAGGATACAGATCTGGAAAGGTCTACTCGTGAGAATGAGGAAAAGCTTATTGAAGACTTAAAATGGCTTGGTATTGAGTGGGATGAAGGTCCTTTTAGACAGTCTGAGAGAATGAGCATATATAAAGAGTATGCAGAAAAACTTGTGAAAGAGGGAAAAGCTTTTTATTGTTTTTGTACTGATGAGGAACTTGAAAGAAAAAAGATCGAGGCAGAGGCTAAGGGTATACCGCCTCATTATGATGGTACATGTAGAAAACTTACAGATGAAGAGGTGAGAATAAAGTTGGAAAATAAAATACCTTATACTATAAGATTTAAAGTTGAACCTGGTGATATAGAGTTTGATGACCTTATAAAAGGTAATATAGTAATGAAAGAGGGAATGTTCGGTGACTTTGTTATATTAAGGTCTAATGGTATGCCTGTTTATAATTTTGCAGTTGTTGTTGATGATGCTTTGATGGGTGTAACTCATGTAATAAGGGCAGAAGAGCATTTATCAAATACAGCAAGACAGATACTTATATATAGGGCATTAGGTTTTAATACTCCATATTTTTCTCACACACCTCTAATACTTGCTAATGATGGGTCAAAGCTTTCAAAAAGACATGGGGCAACAAGTGTTGCAGAGTATAGACAGAAAGGATACCTACCTGAAGCACTATTCAATTATCTTGCACTTTTAGGTTTTACTCCTGAGTCGGGAAAAGAAAAACTAAGTAAAGATGAAATAATAAAGGAGTTTGATATAAAAAGAATATCAAAGTCTCCAAGTAAGTTTGATATTAATAAACTTAATTGGCTCAACAGTGAATATATAAAAGAGATTGATAGGGATGTTTTATTAAAAAAATTAAAGTTGTTTCTTGATAAGTCATATTTCTGTAATTATGATAAAAATACACTTGATAGGATTTTAATATTATCAAGTGGTGGTATTCAGTATTTTGAACAAATTAATGATAATGTGAAAATATTTTTTGATGATAGTTTTAATTTAAGTGATGAGTACTTAAAAAATAATCAGAGTCTAATCAAGTTGTTTTACAATAAAGTTTCTAGTATTAATAATATTAATAAAGATATGTGGAAAGAGATTGTTAAAGAGATTGGAAAAGAGCTTTCCCTTAAAGGCAAAGAACTTTTTATGCCTGTAAGGGTTATTACAACAGGGCAGGAGCATGGTCCTGATATATATGAGGTACTTGATATTCTTGGAAAAGATAGGGTTTTAAAGAGGATAGAAAGATTTATAAGGTAATATTTAATTCTTTAATTTTTATCTTGTAATAAGTTAATATTTTCTAATTTACTTTTTACAGACTCTACTTTTTTTTCTATTCCCCTTTCTCTTCCTTTTTTATAGTCAACTTTTAGTGTCATGTATATTCTGTCACAGTCTTTTTCCAATTCTTTAAAAGATATATCTACAGCCTTTAATATATCTTCCCATTTTCCCTCAATGACTGTTCCCATTGGATTTAAAGATATTGAGATATTATTCATTTCCTGTAGTCTTTTTATTACTCTTGCAACGTATTTACTTAATGATATTCCTTTATCTATTGGGAATATTGATATTTCTGCTATTACCATTTTTAGTACCCCTTGTTTTTTATATATTTTTAGAGAATAAAGGTATTTAAAAGAATGTCAAATTTTAAATTGTATAAATTTTTACTTAAAAATTTAATAAGGAGAGTCTAATATGATTATTCTTGGTGTTACAGGACCTTTTGCTTCCGGTAAAAGTTTGGCATGTGATTATTTAAGGTCTATCGGGTTTTTTGAAATAGATGCTGATAAAATTGGTAAAGAAGCATTGCTTGAACTTAAAGATAAAATAGTTAATGAGTTTGGTAATAGTATAATTGAAAACAATGAAATAAATCCTAAAAAACTTGGTAATATTGTGTTTGAAGACGAAAAAATGATGGAAAGGCTTAATAGTATAGTTCATCCTTTTATAAAGGGTAGGGTAAGAGATATTATTGATAAAAATAAAGATAAAGATATTGTTATAAATGCTGCAATAATGTTTAAAATAGGACTTAATGAGTTTGTAGATAGGATAATAACTATATTTGCTGATGAAGAGACTCTTATAAATAGGGGCCAGGAGAGAAATGGTTTTAGTAGAGAGAGAATATTAAAAATAATTAATATGCAAAAAAAATATAATGACTATTTAAATCAAGCCGATTACATAATAATGAATAATAGTAGTAAAGAAAAGTTTTTAAAAAAAATGGATAAAATTGTTAGGAGGTTACAAAATGATAATAGAGGATAATATCAAACAACAGGATATGCCAAAAGCTAAGGTAAAGGATCTTTATGTAATTGAGTTTACAAAGTCAAGAATATTGTGGAGTATTGTTATAGCTTTGCTTATACTAACATTTATTTTTACTTTTGGTTACTGGACTGGAAGTTATAATACAAGGGTTGATAAAAAATTAAATGATATTTCGTTAGTTGGGTCAAAAGATGATATAATGAAAGATATGATTGAGATTGAAAAAAATGATGAATCGGCAAAACTTCAAAAGAATGAAAGTAAAGCTAATAATGATAAATCAAATCTCTTTGCAGTTAATACTGAATCAGAAAATAGTATTAAGGATAGTAAGACAGATGTTAAACAGAAAATTGGTAGTACTGAGAGTTTAAGTAAGGTTGAGAGTCAAAGAGTAAACTTAAAAAAGGTTAATGATATAAATCAAGGGAAAAAGAGTGTCATTAATAAGAGTAATAGTGTAAAAAAAACAGATAATAAAAAGTTTTTTATTCAGTTTGCAAGTTTTAACAGTAAAGATAAAGCAATTAAACTTAAAGAAAATTTACATAATAAAGGATATAATGCTAGTATTGTACAAAGCGGTGGTTTATATAAGGTAAGGATAGGTGGTTTTAGTGATTATAATAGTGCTGCTAATACAGTTTCTAAGGTTATGCAAGAGTTTAAAGTAAAAGATGCATATATAATTAAAGTAAAATAAATCAGAAGGGTTAAAGGTATGGAGGTAACTCATTATAGTAGCCAGTTAAAAGACATATATATGGATAATAGTTTAGATAAGATTAAGAACTTTTCTGATAAGAAAATAAATGAAGATTATAAATTGAAAGAAGTTTGTTCTGAGTTTGAGTCTATATTTGTAAATCAAATATTTAAACAGATGAGAACATCATTAAAGTCAATAAATCCAAAACCTCTTATGGATGGTGGTTTTGCAGAAGATGTTTTTAAAGATATGTTATATGAAGAGTATTCAAAACTTGCTTCAAAGTATAATAGTATAGGAATAGCTGATATTGTTTATAATTATTTAAAAGGGAATATAAAATGAAAAGATTATTTTCTATATTTCTTATTATTATTTTTTTTGTTTCATGTAGTAATGATGAATTAGTAAAAAAAGATAAAGAGATAAAAGATTATGAAACTAAAAATAAAGAACTTGAGTATACGATAAAACTTAAAGAGCAGGAGATAGAGTATCTTAAAAAAGATATTGATAGAATGGGGTCTGAACTTAAGTTATATAAGGAAGAGGTGGAAAAGCTTAAAAACTTAGAAAAAGAGTATGCAGTACTTAAGACTGAACGTGATGCACTTGTTTCAAGGTTTGATGAGAAAACAAAAGATATTCAAAAAGCTTTAGAAGATAGGAATAAACAGGTTGAAGAAAAGTCAAAATTGGTTGATACTTTATCAAAAGAACTTGAAAAAATGAAGGCTGATAATCAGAAACTTGTAGCAGATTTAGAAACTAAGAAAAATGAGATTGAGAACCTTAAAAAATCAATTGAATCTGAAAAAAAGATGAGCGTTGATTATCAAAATAATATGAAAACGTTAGAAGAACAGATAGTAAAACTTAATCAGTCATTACAGGAAAAAGAAAAAATTATTTTGGATCTTAAGTCTGAAATAAAAGTTTTAAAAGATACCCAGGAATTAATGAAAAAAGAGTCTGAATCACTTAAACAATCACTTTCTTTAGAAATAAAAAAGGGTAATGTTATTGTTCAAGATTCTTTTAATAGTATTACAGTTTTACTTATGGAAAAGGTTATGTTTGGCAAAGCACAGATATCTATAACAAAAAGTGGAGAAGAGATATTAAAAAATATTGCTAATACACTAAGTAAGATAAAGGATAAAGAAGTTTTTGTAATAGGACATGCTGACTCTGATCCTGTTGTTGATCCTATTATAAGTAAGATATATCCTACTAACTGGGAGTTTTCTGTAATGAGAGCTGTTATGGTTGTAAGGTATTTTACAGAAGTTCTTGGACTTAATCCATCATTATTCACAGCAGCGGGAAGATCATCTTTTCACCCTATAGTACTTGAAAAAAATGAGGAGGATAAGTCTTTAAATAGAAGAACAGAAATACTTATATTTCCTAAATATGAGATAAAAAAAGGAAATTAGAATTTTGTTTTTAAAATTTTATTATTTTAATTGTAAATTTTTTAGGTCTTTCCTTAGTTATTTGAATAAATATAACAGGGTCTTTATATGAAAAATAAAAACAGAGTTATTCATTTTATAGGTATAGGTGGAATAGGGATGAGCGGTATTGCAGAGGTACTGCACAATATGGGATATATAGTTAAAGGATCAGACCTTAAAGAGACTCACATAACAAAACATTTAGAAGAGATTGGTATAAAGGTATTTATAGGGCACAGGAAAGAGAATGTTGAAAATGCTGATGTTATTGTTTATTCCAATGCTATACCTGAAGAAAATCCGGAGATAATAGAGGCAAGAAAAAAACAGATACCAATAATTCCAAGGGCTGAGATGCTTAATGAGCTTTTGAGAATAAAGAGGGGAATAGGAATATCTGGTACTCATGGAAAGACTACTACAACATCTATGACTTCGTTTATACTTAATGATGCAAAGTATGACCCTACTATGATAATAGGTGGCATATTAAAAAACATAAAGAGTAATGCCAAATTGGGAAAAGGGGAATTTTTAGTATATGAGGCATGTGAGGCTTTTGGATCAATTGATTATTTTAGTAGCGGTGAAATAGTCTGTATAACAAATATTGATGATGATCATCTTGAATATTATAAAACTATGGATAATCTTATTAACACTTTCCTTAATTTTATAAATCGTATACCTTTTTATGGTTTTGCAGTTTTAAATGGTGATGATAAAAATATAAGGTTACTTGTACCAAATATAAGAAAAAACTTTTATCTTTTCGGTATTAAAAATAAAGATGTCCATTTTTATGGGTATGATATAAAAATGGATGGTTTTATAACAAGATTTAAAGTTAATTTTAAAGATAAATACCTTGGTGAGTTTACTTTAAATTTGCCAGGAATTCATAATGTATACAATAGTCTTGCTGCTATTGCAATATCTTATAATCTTGGTGTTGATGTTGAAACTATAAGAAGGGCACTGTATAACTTTGTTAATGCAAAGAGAAGGTTTGAGTTTATAGGAGAGGTAAATAATATATTTGTTGTTGATGATTATGCACACCACCCGACTGAAATAGAAGCAACTATAGATGCAGCAAATCAGCTTAAAAATGGTAAAATAAAAAGAGTAGTTGTTATATTTCAACCACACCTTTTTTCAAGAACACAGCTACACTATGTAAACTTTGGTTTATCTCTTATGAAGTCTGATTATGTTATATTAAATGAAATATATCCTGCAAGAGAAGAACCTATACCGGGAGTAACGTCTGCACTTATTGAGGATGTTTTTAAAAGACATGACTATAAAAATTATTTTTATGCCAAGTCATTTGATAGTGTTATAAAAAAGTCTTTAGAAATAGCAAAAGAGGGGGACCTTTTTATCACAATGGGTGCAGGTGATGTAAATACCTTAGGCCCATTGCTTCTTCAGGAGTTTAAAAAACTTGTAAAAGTTTAGTCTCTTTTAAATTTGAGATTAAGTTTATAGTCTTTTTTTTATTTTTTTAATTATAACCTCTTAAAAGATATAAAATAGGATCAAATAAGTTTTTCCAAAAATTATAAGATTATTTTAATCCACATCTCTTACATCTGCCATACTTGATACAGATACATTACCTGCTTTATCGTATACTCTTATCACTGCAACAGTATTATCTCTTGTTCCAGAATAAGTTTGGTTCCATTCAAATAGTAGGTAACCATTTGTATCAAGTGATACACTTGAATCTGTTACGCAAGTTGTTTCACCAGAAGCAGGGTACTCATCTAATGATATTATACTACCAGTTCCAGAAAGCCTGTCTGCTCTTACTTTAACTACAAAGAAACTTTCTTTATCACTTGCATGAATTACCTCAACTTCATAATAGAATATTCCACTTCCTGAATCAGTTGAATTATTCCATTCTATTCTTCCATATCTTGCAGCAGGAGCATCTATATCTCTTACATAAGGTCTTGCAGTCCCATCCACAGGGTTCATATTCACAATTGATGGTGGGGTTGTATCTATTAATATTCCATCTGATACAACCTCAGGGCTATAGTTTCCGGCATAGTCTACTGCTCTTACTTTAATATATACAGTCTCACCATCATTGAATGTTTCAGGTGCTATACCTGATGTTGTTATACTTGTTTCATTACCTACGTTAGTCTATGCTGACCAGTTTGAACCATCATCACTTGTTGCAACCTCGTAGTATGCAATACCAGAACCTGTGTCATTAAAACCTGACCATGTAAATACAAGTGATGTACTGTTATGATATACACCTGGTAATATAGACCCATTAGCAGTATCTAAGACAGTACCTGACGTTGGGTTTGTTATGTCAACCAGTATTACATTACTTGTTTTCCAGTTAGCAGATATATTACCTGCATCATCATATGCTTTTACTTTGATATAGTATCTTTTACCATCTTGCCCTGTGAACTTAAATGTTGTAATACCTGATGCTGTTGTAAGAGATACACTTGTAATACCTGTGTTAGTTCCATTTGGTAATGCACCTATGTTCTTCGGTTTCTTGTAGTATTCATCTGACTTACCGCTAGTTGTTTCATACACTTCTATAATATATCCTGTTGCATTTGAGATATCATTAAAGGTGAAAATAACATCTCTGTTACCATCTGTTGAATCTCTATCATAATCAGGGCCACCATTGTCAGATATTACTCCCACATCAGGTAGTGATAGTTTTATTGTAATACCGTCTGATACAACCTCAGGGCTATAGTTTCCGGCATAGTCTACTGCTCTTACTTTAATATATACAGTCTCACCATCATTGAATGTTTCAGGTGCTATACCTGATGTTGTTATACTTGTTTCATTACCTACGTTAGTCTATGCTGACCAGTTTGAACCATCATCACTTGTTGCAACCTCGTAGTATGCAATACCAGAACCTGTGTCATTAAAACCTGACCATGTAAATACAAGTGATGTACTGTTATGATATACACCTGGTAATATAGACCCATTAGCAGTATCTAAGACAGTACCTGACGTTGGGTTTGTTATGTCAACCAGTATTACATTACTTGTTTTCCAGTTAGCAGATATATTACCTGCATCATCATATGCTTTTACTTTGATATAGTATCTTTTACCATCTTGCCCTGTGAACTTAAATGTTGTAATACCTGATGCTGTTGTAAGAGATACACTTGTAATACCTGTGTTAGTTCCATTTGGTAATGCACCTATGTTCTTCGGTTTCTTGTAGTATTCATCTGACTTACCGCTAGTTGTTTCATACACTTCTATAATATATCCTGTTGCATTTGAGATATCATTAAAGGTGAAAATAACATCTCTGTTACCATCTGTTGAATCTCTATCATAATCAGGGCCACCATTATCTGATATTACACCAATATCTGTAACAGAGAGATTTATAAGTATTCCATCAGAATATGCCCAATTTGAAACATTACCACTTTTATCTACAGCTCTTACTCTGATATAAACAATTTCATTATCATCAAAAGTTTCTGAACCTATACCTGATGTAATTATATATGTGGAGTTTCCTGAATTGTATGAACTTGACCAGTTTGAACCATCATCACTTGTTTGAACTTCATAGTAGTCAATACCAGAGCCTGAATCTGAAAAACCAGACCATGTAAATAATATTGATGTTGAGTTTGAGTATACTCCAGGGTCCTGAACTGTTCCTGAAATTGGTATTGAAAGGTCAATTCCTATTGCAACGCTTATCATAGCAGCTGATCTGTTACCAGATGCATCATATGACTTTACAGCAATATAATATTTTTTACTGTCTTGACCGTCAAATTGGAAAATTACTTTAGAACTATTTACTACCCATTCGGATCCATCCCATCCATATATTATATTAGATACACCTGTTGTTATTGTCCCCTCGTTTGCAGTACCAGGGTTTATTTCAGTTCCTGTGAATGTAGCTGTACCTGTTGCAGGTATATCTTTCACAAAAATATCTCTTGTCCCATCTGTGATATTGTATAGTACTATCTCATAACCCTTTACGTTTGAATTAAATATCCAGTAATATTTTACTGTATTTCCCTCGGTTATATTGTGATATGAATCACTATTTATATCGTTCTCATCCTTTATCTGACCTATTATTTCAGGGTTAGTGTTATCTATAGTATATGTAACAGATATTGTAGTTGTATTTCTTTTATAGTCAGTGTCTGTTGCTCTTATATATATTGTATATGTGCCAAATGTTGCTCCCCATGCAGATAATGAATCAACAGTAAAAGACCAGTTAGTTGTACCATTTGCAAGTTTCCAGGTAGCTTTATTATCAACGCTTATCTCTATTTTAAGTACGTCATTGTCAGAATCTTTTGCTTTACCTACAAGTATAAAACTACCACTTAGTACTTGAGAAGTAGAGGGATATTCAACTATTATTTCAGGGCCTTTTATATCTTCTTCATCAACGCCATAAAATGGATTTTTAGTTTTACATCCTGCTGCTATAAATATTATTATTAGTATAATACTGTTTAATAGAATATGTTTTTTCATTTAATGACCCTCTAACTATAATACTTCCCTAATGTTATATTATAATTTTTTTTATTTGTATTTCAAATTTTTTTGTTTTTTATTCTCTTAATAATATTAGAATTTCTTTAGATATTAAAATTCGATCAAAAAGAAATAAAATATTTTGTTTTTTTAAATAGTTAAGATTTATGAACTGTAGAAAATCTATTTGTAATTTAACTTAAAAAAATATATTTATTTACTTATTAAAAATGAAACTTTATTGTATTTTGATTAATGGGCCCACCAGGACTTGAACCTGGGACCTATTGATTATGAGTCAACCGCTCTAACCGACTGAGCTATGGGCCCTTAAAAAAGACTATTTAAATATAACAAATATCGAATTTAGAGTCAATTTTTTATAATTATATTTTTTAAAATTTTAAAAATTTTATTGATTTATTTAAATTTTTGTTAATTATTTAATTTAATATTATATCAAAAATATTCGGGGTATTTTATGAAAATTAGGTCTTTTTATTATAAAGCTGGAATAAAGATAAAAATAGCTTTAAGTTTTATATTTCTTGTATGTTTAATAATATTTTTTTCATCTTTTCAAACATATGATAACCAAAAGATGATTATTAATGAAACTGTTGAAAACTTTGTTAGTGGCTATATAAATAGTAGCAGTAAAGTTTTATTGGAATATATAACACTTGACCAACCACTTGATATTCTTATTTTTATTAAAAACTTTGCAGTAAGTCTTCCCCAAATTAAAAACATTATTGTTTATCAGACAGTTAATACAAAAAACCTAAAGTTAATAGAAAATAAGAGTGGAAAGGTTTCTAATACTGAAAAAAGTGTTATTACTGATCTTTTACCGCCAGCTTATTACCAGATATTTAATTTTGGGTTTTATGTAGATCCGTCATTTGCTAAAATTAGAAAGTTAGAGGTTGATGATAATATTGTCTTCAGTTATCCTATAGTATTTATTAAAGATAGAGTTGAGCTTGATAAAGAATATGTAAGAATGGTTGGATATATGAATATATATTTTTCAAAGACAGCACTTTATCAACCAATTAAAGATACTGTATATTCAATGATAAATGTTTCTCTATTCTGGCTTTTTATTGGGATAGTACTTGTTTTTATTTTTTCTTTTTTAATTACAAAACCTATTTATTTAATTATATCTGCTGTTAAAAGAATAAGGGGAGGTGATCTTGGCTTTACTATTGAGATAAAGAGTTCTGATGAGTTTGGACTTTTAAGTTCTCAGTTTAATGATATGTTAATACATTTAAGGGAAAAGCTTGAGATGCAAAAGTTTGTTTCCAGACAAACGACAAAGGTTATAGAAAGTAAGGTAAGAGAGGGTGGGGGGCTTGAGCCTCATAGGGAAAATGTTGTTGTCTTTTTTGCTGATATAAGAGGATTTACAACTATCTCAGAGGCTTTGGACCCTACCAGAGTTATAGAGTTACTTAATTTTTATTTTGAAGAGATGTCGAAAATAGTTATTGAAAATGGTGGGGATATTGACAAGTATGTTGGTGATCAGATATTTGCTGTGTTTAGAGGTGATGATAAAGAGAAAAAAGCTGTTCATACTGCTATAAGAATACAGGAGATGATAAGATCTAAAAATAATGAAATAAATACAGAGTACAAACTTGAAGTTGGAATTGGGATTAACTCTGGTGAAGTTGTTGCTGGTAAGATGGGTAGTAGTATAAGAATGGACTATACTGTAATAGGTGATGTTGTAAATACTGGTGCAAGATTATGTTCAATTGCAGGTGGTGGTGAGATTGTTGTATCTCAAAATATCCAGGAATTGTTAAGTAATACATATTCTTTTGTTAAGAAAGATAAAATAAAACTTAAAGGTAAGAGTAAAGAGGTAATAGCTTATAGTGTTTTATACTAGTTAATAATTTTAAAGTTAAAAATTTTATAAATAAAATTTTTTATTTTCTATATTTCCCAGAATGTCAGGATCTCTGGTGCTTTATCTGTTATAACTATAGTGTGTTCATAGTGTGCAGATGGTTTTCCGTCAGCTGTCCTTACTGTCCATGAATCTTTATCTATTTTTATGTCTTTTGACCCAGCGTTTATCATAGGTTCTATTGCAAGTGTCATTCCTTTTCTGAGTTTTATTTTTGAAAGTCCTTTTATTCTATAATTTGGGATTTGTGGTGGTTCATGTAATTTTTTACCAACTCCATGCCCTACAAACTCTCTTACAACAGAAAAATTATTTTCTTCAACTATTGTCTGTATTATATTTGATATGTCAAAAAGAGTTCTCCCTTCTCTTGCTATTGAGATTGCAGACATTAATGCTTTTAAAGTTACATTGCATAATTTTTCCTTTATATCATCAACTTTCCCAACTTTAAATGTATAAGATGAATCCACATGAAATTTGTTCTTATAAAATCCTATATCTATTCCAACTATGTCTCCCTCTTTGAGCTTTTCCTCTTTATTTGGTATTCCATGTATTACTACATCATTTACAGAAATACATGATGCTGCAGGATATCCTTCATATCCTTTAAATGATGGTACCCCCCCATTTGATAGTATAAGGTCTTCTATTATTTTGTCTATCTCGAATGTTGATATACCAGGTTTTACATATTCTTTTATTTTTCCGAATATTTTTCCTAATATTTTTCCATTAATCCTCATATATTCTATTTCTATTGAGTTTTTAATTACAATTTCTTTAATATCTTTTGTTGTTATCAATTTTTTACCTCTTTATGGTGTGAAAAATAGTAGAGTATTCTTGAGATCATTACCCCTGAAAATAAAACAATAATATGGAAGGTAAAAAAACGCCAGATTGTTATAAAAGTTGGTATATCTTTTTTTTGCATGAAAAGCCCAAATATTATTGCTGCAAGTATGTCAGTTGTTCCACTTGATCCAGGGGTTATTGAAAAATAGTTAACAGCTGTTATCATAAATTGTAGCCCAATAAACTTTGTTATGTTTATTGAATTACTAAATAGTAAAAGTATCGGAAATATAGATATAAACCTGACAAACCATATTAAGAATGTTAAAATAAATATAAGTATAATATCAATAAAGTTTGACTTAAATGATGACTTTATATGTCTGTTAAATACTTCTATCTCTCTTATTAATCTTATTTTTGTATGATACATTTTATGAGACTTTATTAGCTTTATTTTCCCTAATAATTTTATGAATATAAAACCTATTTTTTTTAATATTTTAGGCTTTGCTATTGAAAAATAAGAAAAACCAAAAAAATATATTATAGCTATTAAACTACCAATTATAAAAAACTGAAGTGTTTTTGATTCAAGTACAGAGGGAAATAGAGGTATAGATATAAATCCCGCAATAAAAAGTATAATTATTGTATAGAGTGTCTGGATATACGAGATTGTAACTGATTCTCCCAGGCTCAATCCCTCTTTATGCATTATATATATTGATAATGGTTGCCCTCCACCACCAAAAGGTGTTATTGCTGATAAGAACTCGTGCCCAACTATAGAATCAAGACATGTTTTGAGTTTTATTTTTTTATTGAGTGTCTTTGCTATCATTTTTATTCTTAAAACTTCAATAATTATACTTGAAAGAGATATTATGGTTGCAAGTATTGTAAATTTTAGTGGGATTATTGAAATATCTATTTTTTCTTCATGAAGTAGAGTGATAAAAAATATACTACCGGATGATATTATGAGGAAAATTAAAAAGTTTCTTATTAATTTTAAAGATTTTTTCATTAAATCCCTCAATGAAATTTTATAAACATATAAAAATTAATTAATAGATACTATTTTTTCTGCAAAATTTATTTTTTTATCCATCCTATTATACATGTTATTGATTTTTCGGGATCCATTATATACTTTTCATTAATTTTTATTCCAAGTCTTTTTTCAGTATCTATAAACTCGAGAAATTGTTTCTGAAAACTAAGCGGAATATCTATGTATCCCGGGCTTATTCTCTGGGTTGTATTATAACCCTGAATATTTGCATATGATATTATCATTTTATTAATATCTTCTATAATTTGCTCAATTATTTCAGATTCTATTGCATCCAGAAAAAAATATTCGGTAAGAGAATTTTTTTTATCTTTAAGAAGGTTAAATGCTTCTTTACCCAATGTTGCTGCTGCAAATGATAATAATTTTGAATTGTTAAGTATTTTTATAGCTTTTTCACTTACAATTTCAATATTTTCCTGAGTTATTAGTTTATCAATATTTATACTTTTCACTGTAGTTGTTTTAATTGCTGCTTTTGGATGCCATACTTTTCTAAGTTCGTTTATTAATGATTCAATTATTTTATACTCTTTAGTCTCTATATATTTTATATCAGGGTAACCTAACCTTCTTGCAATATTATTGTATGGCATCTCTGATGGTTCTATATAATCAAAAAAATTAGAAATCATTATTTTTTATACCATTTATTATAAGAGAGGATAGGAAGATCTGATCATCTATAAAACCTGTTATTCCATATATTTCTCTTTTATTTTTAAGTATAACAATTGCAGGTAGTGTAGAGACTCTGAAACTATTTTTTAAACCTGAGTTTGTATCTATATTTATTGTTAATATAAAATAGTTTTCTTTAAGTTGAGCCAGGTCTAACTTATTTATAATTTCTTTCATTTTTATTGATTCTATTATGTTTTTAGAGTAAAAGTATATTATTGAATATTCTTTTTTGTTTATAAAAAATTGATAGTTCTCCTCCGTTGCTTCTGTAATATTTTTTATTCTGTTTTCCTCTGATAATTTTTTATCTTTATTATCCTGTGAATAAGTAAAGTTATTTATATTTATAGTAAAAATACTTAAAATTAATATAATATAGTATATCTTTATTTTAAAATACATATCTTATTCCTAATCCTACTCCAAATCCAAAACTTGTTGATTCTATAAGATACATAGTAGGTGCAACTTCAAGAAATATTCTAAGTGGTATATCTTTTATAAGTACAAATATACCTAAAGGTATTCTTATCCCTAATTTATTTTTGTCATCATTACTTTTTTCATTATTTGATTCTATCTGAAATGCTCCTCCAAGACCAGCATATAGTCCAAGAGATGGGGCTCCACTTATTATTCCAGACTTGTTGAATAAAAGATAGTCAATATTCATATTAAAATACTTATCTATGTCCCATCCAACACCAACCTGTATATTAACATATTCAAAACTTAAACCTGTTGGATTTCCTATTATAATACCAGCCTCAGGTGTGGAGAATGTTAATAATGGTAATAGTGTTAAAATTAAAATAAAGATCCTTTTTTTCATGTTTTTACTCCTAAAGTGATATTATTAATTTATGATTTAAAAAATAACAAAAAAATTTTTAGTTAAAAATTAAAACTAAGATTGGTAAAAACATAAAATCGCATGTTTAAAATAGTACTTTATTATGTTATTTTCTTCTATTGCTATTCTATATTTGTCAATAGCATGGAGTTTACCTTCAACTTTTGAGTTGTTTGATAAAATTATTGTTATTTTTTTTCCTTTATTTTTTTCAAAAAAGTCTTCTTCCTGTGAATCATTGAATCCAAATGTTTTATATTTATTCTCAATCTTTTTCAGTGTAAGTTTAAGTAATTGAAGATTTTTTTCTATTTTTGATTGTTCTGTTTCTTTTGATTGATTTTGATTTGTATTTTCTGTTTTAAATGTTTTTTTTATCTTTATCTTTTTACCTTCCATATCTTTCTCCTGTTTATCTTGAAAGTTGTTATTATAAAATTATCGAGAAATTTTTAATTTTTATTAGATTAATGTTTTAACTAAAAAAAATATAGTCTATTTCTTAAATTAAGATAGATTAATAGTTTTGATTATAAAAATTAAACCCCTGATAGAAATCTATCAGGGAAAATGATTTTTTTAGAATCCTAAATTAATTCCTGCAAGTATCATTAAGTGAGATAGGTTATCTTTTACATTAACATATCTTAATTCTAAGAAAGGAGAAATAAGAGGAAGTGGTAACTCATATCCTGCAAAAATATTAAACCCATTTTTACTTTCTGTATCTGATGAACCGAAAGGAGACTCTGCTTTTACAAAATGAATTCCAGTTCCAATACCACCATATATTCCAATAAATGGAACTTTTAAGGCTACATTAATGTTTAATGCTGTATCTTTTATTTTAAGGTCTGAATAGTCTTTATGTGATGCACTGAAATACATAACCTCACCTGATACCTTTACTATCATAAAGCTCATTCCAAGGTCAAATCCAAAGGCAGGCAAACTGCTGTAATCTTTAAAATTATCAGTTACGCCTTTCATATAACCTGCTTTTAGACCTATTTCTACTGCAAATGTATTTACAGTAAAAAGGATAAGTAATAGATATACTACTCTTTTCATAAATTACCTCCAATTTTTTTCTTTTTTTATAACTTACTAATATATATAATATAATCAGTTTTTTAAAAACAGTAAAAAAAATTTTAATTTATTTTACATTTAGGTATATGTTAACCAAGAGTTTTTAGTTTTATTTTATAATAATATATTTATTTAAATTGAATTTTAGTTTTTGAATTTTTAGTTAAAGTTTATATCAATTAAAAACCGAAAGATTAATATTAAAACTTGAAATTTATTTTGGTAATTTTATAATTATCTCATATATACTGGCAATACTCAGGAGGGATTAATGAACCTTAGTATAAAAACAAAAATAATTTTATCAATTTCAACAATTATATTTGTATCACTAATTATTACTTTTATAGGTTTTATGGGTATAAAAAACGCAAAGTCTTTATTTGAAAAAAACTCAACTATTCAGGGAAAAATGGATATTGTTAATAGAATATATGAAGGAGTATCAAATACTTATGCTAAAGTAAGAGATATAGTTATTAAGGTTGCATCAGGTGTAGAAGATGATAAGATAAAAAAAGAAATTGAGGTTTTAACTGAGATGAGAAATCAAAATATTAGTAATATTGAGAAGTTAAGAAATGTATCTGGTGATGATGATATAGAACTTGTCAAAAAAGTATCAGATTCTTATCAAAAAATTGTTGATATATCAAAAATGGTTTTATCATTGATTGATTATAATAATAGAGATGTTTCTCTTGCCAATTTTTATCTTTTGAATCAGGAGGAAGAAAAGAAAAATTTTAATGATTATACTTCTAAAATATTAGAATTTTATGAAAAACAGATTAATGAATCATCTATAACGATAAAGAATGTAAGTAATTATATTGTTTATGTTTTGGTTATTGGTTTTCTTGCTCTCCTTTTTGTCTCTTTCATTGTTTTTCAAATCATAAATAAAAATGTTATTAAAAATGGAATATCTTTAATGATTGATTCTATAAGAAAACTTTCAAATAGGGAGCTTAATGTAGAAATAAGGTTAAATAGGAAGGATGAGATTGGAAATGTTGTAAATACACTTTCAGACTTTATAACTAGTTTAAGGGAGTTTATAACAAGTATTATGACGGATAGGGTTCAGCTTGAGGCAATTGCTGAAGATTTAGCCTCATCTTCTACTCAGACATCAGCTAGTGTAACAGAAATTACAGCATCAGCATCACAGATAGTTGATAATATGAGAAAACAGATGAGCAGGATTGATGAGGCTGATAAGACACTTAGAAAAATACTTGATGCATTGAATAATATATATAATCTTTCAGTTGAAAACAAGACAAAGATAGATGATGCATCAACAGCTATTGAGGAGATGACTGCAAGTATTGCAAGTTATGCAGACTTAACTAATAAAGCAAATAATTTTGCGAAAGATGTTGAGATTTTGTCAAATGATTCAAATAAAGCAATAGAGACTGTTGTAAGTTCTAGCCAGATTATATCAAAAATGTCTGAAGATATAATAGAGATGGTTAAACTTATAATGGATATAGCAGAGCAGACAAACCTTCTTGCTATGAATGCGGCAATAGAGGCAGCTCATGCGGGTGAGTATGGAAAAGGCTTTGCCGTTGTTGCAGAGGAGATAAGAAAACTTGCTGATAAGAGTGGGAATGGTGCAAAAAAGATAAAAGAGGTTGTTGATAATATTACAGGTGAGATATCAAAAAATATAAAGTTTGGTAATAATGCAAGAGATAATTTTATAAAACTTAAAAGTGGAATTGAGGAACTTAAAAGGATAAACGAGGAGATAAAAACATCAGCTGAGGAACAGAAGGATGCAAATAAGACAATAATAAGAGCAATAACTGTTTTAAAAGAAGCTGGTGCTTTAATAGCAGAGAGAACAAAGAAAGAGATGGAAAACAGTAATTTAATAAAGTCGATTTTTGATGATCTTAAGGTTATAAGTAAAGAGGTTGAAACAGCAATGGAGGAACAAAAGGATGCACTTTCAGAGACAAATATAGCTGCTAATAAGACAAGTAATATTGTTAATGATATAAGGAATATTTCGAAAAATATTGCAGGTGAAGTAAAGACTTATAAGATAAAATGATAATGAACTTTATAAACAATTGTTATTTTAATTAGTATTTTAAATTTTGATTTTGTAGAGATAAGTTTTCACAATTATTATTATTCAGAGAATTATGTTTTTAGATTCTTGAAGTTTTATTCTCTTATATTTTAAGCTTATTAAAAATAAATAAAGCAAAAAAAAATTATACCGAGTTTTTAAATAAAAAGATTTTAAGGTGGCAAATATGTTTGAAATGACTCAAAATATTCTTGAGATGACTCTTAATGCCAGTGTTTTGAGGTGGAATGTACTTTCAAACAATATTGCTAATGCTACAACCCCGAACTTTAAAAGGAGTGATGTTACTTTTTCTTCAGAACTTAAAAGAGCATTAGACTCAAACAGTTCTCCTTATCCTTTTGAAGCAGCAAGGACTAATTCAAAACATATACCATTTTTTGAGAAAATAGATTATACATCTGTTAAACCAAAAATATATACAGAGTTTTATACCTCAACTCAGAATAATGGTAATAATGTTGATATGGAATATGAAATGGGTGAGGCATCAAAGACACTTTTACTTTACGATGCAGCAAGTAATATGATAACAAGAAATTATAACAGAATAAATATGCTTTTAAGATAATTATGGAGGTATAAACTATGGGAATGTTTCATTCAATAAATGTAAGTTCATCAGGATTGTCTGCTCAAAAAACAAGACTTGATGTTATATCAAACAATATAGCTAATGTTAACACAACCAGGACACCTGATGGCGGACCTTTTAAGAGGACAATTGTTGTTTTAAGACCTAAGGAAGAGAGAATAACTTATAAGAGCCCATTTTTACCGACTGGTTTAGGCCCTAAACTTGGTGAGGGTGTTAAGGTTGTAAAGATAGAAAAGGATTTTTCAGAGGGAAGGCTTGTTTATGATCCGACTCACCCTGATGCATATAAGTATGGACCTAAAAAGGGTTATGTTGAAATGCCTAATGTAAATGTAGTAAAAGAGATGGTAGATATGATTGAAGCAACAAGGGCTTATGAGGCTAATATAACAATGCTTAATGCGTCAAAACAGATGTTTCAAAAAGGCATATCTATTGGGGCAAAATAAATATTTTTAGCTTAGTTTTTTATGAATTTTAACTTTAAAATTTTAATTGAAAACTTATTTTTATCCTTGAAAAAATTTTTTAATTTAGTTATTTTTTATTAAGGAGTCTTATTATGGGTTTAATTGATAGGATAGATTTTGAAGAAGGTAGAATAGATAATACTGAACTTATGCTTAAAACCTGTTTTAACTGTAAATACTGGGGACATTTTGTAAGAAGAGACTATAATTATTGTCATAAGTGTGTTAATAACCTTAGGATAAATGTAAAATTAAAAAATTTTATAAACATAGTTGGACTTTATGATTATTATAAACCATTAAAAAATAAGATGAAATTAGAAAAGGATATTATATGGCAGTAGCGTTATATCCCGGTAGTTTTGACCCTCTTACTTATGGTCATCTTGATATAATTAAGAGAGCGTCCTCTGTTTTTAATCATATTTTGCTTGGTATAATAACAAACCCGAATAAAACTCCATTTTTTTCATTAGAGGAAAGAAAAAAAATCATAAAGGATGTTATAGATAATATTGGCTTATCTAATAAAGTTACTGTTGACAGTTTTGACGGTCTTATGGTAAATTATGCCAGAGAAAAAAATATTAAAGTAGTGATTAGAGGACTTAGAGCAGTATCAGACTTTGAATATGAGCTTGCTCTGTCTATGATGAATAAAACTCTATATAATGAACTTGAGACTGTTTTTCTTATGACAGCATCTGAATACTCTTTTATATCTTCAAACCTTGTAAAAGAGGTTTTTAAGTATGGAGGGGATATATCAAACTATGTACATCCTATAGTTTTTAATGAGATGTTAAAAAAGATAAGATGATAGGTCTGGATATAATAGAGATATCAAGAATAGAGAAAGTGTGTAAAAAAAATAAAAATTTCATTAATAAAATTCTGTCAAAATCTGAAATTGATATACTTAATAGTATAAAATCTGAAAAGAGGAAATATGAGTTTATAGCTGGAAGGTTTGCTGCAAAAGAGGCTTTTATGAAAGCACTGGGGAAAGGGGTTTCAATAGGTTTTTCAAATATAGAGGTTTTAAATAATGATTTAGGGAAGCCTTACATAGTATATTATGGTAATCTTTATGATAATATTTCTATAAGTCATTCTAAAGATTATGCTGTTGCAATAGTTATTATATAACTCTTGTTTTCAATTTTTTTTAAGATTTTTTTGACTCTTTATTGTTTGTTAATTATTTTTAATTTATCTTTTATTTTATAAAAAATTAAGGAGGGAGAAAATGTTTAAAAAGTTGTATGTTTTAACTCTTATCCTTTTATTTTCTTCTGTGTTTGCTCAAGGTAAAAAGGATGAGAAAGCTGAAACTGCAAAAAAGTATGTACAGAAAGGTATTGAGTTCTTACAAAAAAATAAACATAAGGTTGAAAATAATATACTTTATGTTCAGGTTGGGGGAAAGTGGGTTACTTTTGGTGAGATATTAAGAGATCCAAAGTATGGTATGAAAAAAGATGAGTGGTATCTTACAATATTTAATCTTGATGGTTATCAAATTGCACATGGTGAGAAAAAGGAGCTAGAAGGTAAAAATCTTTTGGACTTAAAAGATACAAATGGTAAGGAATTCGTAAAAGATTTTATGAAAGTGGGAGAAAAAGGTGAGGGCTTTGTTGATTATACTTGGGTAAATCCTGTTAGTAAGAAAATACAAAAGAAAAACACATATTTTAAAAGATTAGGAAAAGAAAATATTATAGTTGGCTCTGGTTATTATATGGAATAATATTTTTAAATGGGGTTTTTGTTTGCCCCATTTTTAGTCCATGACTATATTTTCTTGAAGGTATTCTATTTTTGTTCTTACTTTATTTGGGTTTTCAGTCTTGACAAAAGAGGATAAAAACTTAAGGGGCCCAATTCTTCCTATAAGCATTAATAAAATTATTACAGTTTTGCCTGATGTGCTTAGTTCTGGTGTTATACCTGTTGAAAGTCCAACTGTTGAGAGAGCAGATACAGATTCGAATACTATTTTTATTATATCAAATTTTTCTGTTAAAGACAGAATTGTTATTGCTATAAAAAGTATAAGTATTCTTATAAATAGAAAAGAACCTGCAAGATAGAAATATGATGGTGATATTTTTTTCTTAAATATATACGGAGTATCTTTTTTCCTTATCATCAGGTATGTGCCAAATATTAATAAAAATAGCGTTGTTGTTTTAAGCCCTCCACCTGTTGACGAGGGTGATGCACCAACAAACATTAAAAATATAAGTAATAAGTATGTTGTAACTGAAAGATTTGATATATCAATTGTGTTAAATCCAGCAGTTCTTGAAGTTACAGATTGAAATAGTGAGATTAATATTCTATCGACTGAATTATATTTTGATAAATTTTCTTTTTCAAATAAATAAAATCCAAGTGTTCCTGTTATAATTAATATGAAAGTTGTTATTAATACTATTTTTGTATTTAAAGATAGTTTTGTCTCTCTTTTTATTTTTTCAATCAAATTAAGTGTTACGGGAAATCCAAGCCCCCCTAGGACTATTAATATCATTATTATTAGATTAAAAGGTATTATATTATAAAATTGAATAAGATTATTTGGGAGTGTAGAAAATCCTGCATTAGAAAAAGCAGATATTGAGTGAAATATTGAGAAAAATATAGGATTTTCAACATTTATATTTTCTGTTTTTATTGATATAAAAATAAATATGGCACAAAATATCTCAATTGTAAATGTTGATATTACTATAAACTTTATAAGCCTCTTTAGCTTTTTAAAGCTTGTTTCTGAATATATTTCTTCAGACTTCAACCTGTCAAAAGTTTTGCTTATTGAACCTGAAATTATTGCAAGGAATGAGGTAAATGTCATAATACCTATGGCACCTAATTGTATTAATATGAGTAAGATTATTTTTCCAAAAAATGTAAAATCAGATGTGTTTACAACAGTAAGTCCTGTAACACAAACCGCTGATGTTGAGGTGAATAAAGAATCAAGAAAACTTAGATGTCCATTATATGATACAGGTAGTTTTAAAAGTAGAGATCCTAACAATATCAAGAATATGAACCCAATTGTAAAGCTTTGATATGGATTTAGTTTTATTATTTTAAAATAGTCTTTTATATTCTTTCTGTTAAGAAAAAGATATATAAAATATATAATAAATCTTGTTGTCAAAAAAAATGTCGCATAGTAGTCTTTAAAATCAAATTCAACATATACTATCTCTTTATATACTAGGTATAATAATGTATAAATAAAAAGGTTTATTTGTATTGATGTTTTTTTAAATATTATTGTATTTTTTATTGAAAAATAGATGTTTTTTATTATCTGAAAAAAGAGAACGTATATAAAAATATAATCAAGTAGTAATACAATTATTTTTTCATCAAATACTGCCAAAAATACTACTAAACTTGCAACTACGAAAAGATAGCTTATATGTTCAATCATAGATGTAAGGTAATCAATAATAAATATACTATAATCTAATATTTTTTTAGTTTTCAAAGAGTGTATCTCCTTCTTTGTATCCTAAGAATTTATAACCTTTTTCTGTTAAAACTCTTCCACGAGATGTTTTTTTTATAAATCCCATTCTTATTAGAAAAGGTTCATAGATGTCTTCTATTGTGTCCTCACTCTCACCAAGTGATATTGCAAGTGTCTGCAATCCTACAGGCCCTCCATGATAATTTTTCAACATTATCTCAAGTAGTCTTCTGTCCTCAACAGTAAGCCCCTCATTATCAATCCCAAGTTGTTCAAGTGCTTTTTTTGTAATCTCAAGGTCTATAACTTTTTTTGATGATACAACAGCAAAGTCCCAGACTCTTTTGAGTAGTTTTATTACTATTCTTGGTGTTCCTCTGGACCTTTTTGCTATCTCTTCTATACTCTCTTTTTTTATGCTGATGTTAAGTATTTTTGATTTTTCAATTATTATTTTTTCTATCTCCTCATGAGTATAAAAATCAACTCTTATATCTATACCAAATCTTGTGAGTAGGGGAGGGGTAAGCATTCCTGGTCTTGTTGTAGCCCCTATTAATGTAAAAGGATTAAGGTTAAGTTTTACTGTTTTTGCTCCAGCACCCTGGCCTATTATTATATCTATATTAAAGTCCTCCATTGCACTATATAACATCTCTTCAAGTACTGGTTTTAGTCTGTGTATTTCATCTATAAAAAGTATTGTATTTGGTTCAAGACTTGTTAATATTGCTGCAAGATCACCTGTTTTTTCAAGTGCTGGTGCATTTGTAGCTATAAAGTTTGCACTCATTTCATTTGCTATAATTTTTGCAAGTGTTGTCTTTCCGACTCCCGGTGGTCCACTTATAAGTATATGGTCAATAGTTTTATTTCTCTTTTTTGCTGAATCTATAAATACTTTTAAATTATTAACTATTCTTTCCTGACCAATAAAGTCATCAAGTTTTTCTGGTCTTATTTTATCAAATATGTTATTAATAGAGTTTTTATCCATAGAGTTTTAAAATAAAAATTTTTTAATGAAAATTTACACTATTTTTGATGAATTAGTAAAGACTTTTCTCCAAGATAATTGTATTTATAGAATATTGCTATAAACTCTGTTTTTTTCCCTGATATTATATTTATTATAAGGCTATCTACAATGTTTTTCATAAGTAAAAATCCTCGACCATGACCGTCAGGTAATATTTTATCATTTTTAAGCCTTTTTTCAAGCCAGTATAAAACAGTTGATTTTGTAAGTTTCCCTTTTCTGTCTTCAACACAGAATATTATTTTTTCCAGATCTTCTGCAAATGTTATATATATTGGTTCAGATATGTATGATTCTTTACCTTTTTGTAATTCATTACTGTGATAAAATACATTTGATACTATTTCATAGAATGCTAATTTTATCTGTAATATTTTTTCTTTTGGTATATTTGAAAAGAGGAACTCTATTTTAAGACTTAGTTTCTTTATTTCAGCTGAATAGTGTATTGGTATTGTTTCAAAGTAGACCGGATTCTTAATATAATTTTTTATTCCAAATATTTTGTTTTTATATATATTTGTTATTAAAAGAGCAGATGTTTTATAATCTTCTAGTATAAGACCTTTCGGATATATATTATTTATTTTATCTTCCATAAGATAGTCTATAAAGTTTTCATATTCCCTGTCTGTTATAAATAAGAACTCTTTATTTTCTTTATGTTGCTGATATATTTCTATTATTTTATCAGTTTCATGGTCAAGGTCAGCTATAATTAGTTTATATTTTTTTATTAAATTATTTAACTGATCAATATTATTATCTAAGTTTGAAAACTCTATTTTAAGTTCAGGAAGTATTTTTTTATATTTCTTTTTAAATAATATATTTATTATTTCATCTTTACTTATTATCAATATTTCCATCAATAATATCCATTCTTATTACGCTATTTTGAAGCCCATCATAACTTCTTCCACCAAAAATGTATATACTATTATTATAAACAATAGTTCCAAAATTGGCAATACTTTTTGGAATTTTTCTTAATTGTTTAATAGTTTTTGTTATAATGTTGTACATAACAACTGAATCTGAGAAATTTGTTGCACTAATGTCAGTGAACCCACCTATAATTATTATTTTGTCTTTAAAGTTTATTGCTGAAAAACCAAAAGCAGAATTAGGCAAACTATCATATAAAGACCATCTATTGTAAGGGGGCAAAAAAATTTCAACTATATTTATATTATTACTTCTATATTTACCACCTATAACAATAATTCCATTATTAAAACTTATTGCTGCATGAGAGTCTCTTGGGGTATTAAGAGATGGGGCCTCTTTCCATATATCATTATTTGGTTCAAGATACAGTACTGAAAACGGGTTTTTTGTTATTCCACCTATTATAAAAATCCTGTTGTTGTTGACTGTAAGTCCATATTGATATCTTGGTTCTGGAAGTGAGGGACCTTTTAACCATATGTCTTTCCCAGGTATATATATGTCAACCTCTTTTATAGGACCTGTTTCATTTATTCCACCTATTACATATATTTTGTTATAAAAGCATATAGCATTAAAACCAGCCCTTTTTCTTGGCATAGGGGTTTTATATTCCCATTTTCTAGTTAATATATCATATTCAAGTACATTTTCAGTATATCCATTTTCAGTATATCCACCAAATATATAAACTTTATTTTCATATAATGTTATTCCAAAAGCATTTACCGCATATGGTATTTTTGATATTATCTCCCATTTATCTTTGAAATAGTCCTCAGACATATCAATTATTATTTCTTTATCTGATAATTTTTTGCTTTTTTCAGCATCATCTTTTTTATTTTTTTTTGAATTTTCTCTAACAGCTATTATATCTTTAAAATCTTTATCAAGATTATTTATTTCTTTTTCATCTTTCTTATCGATGTTTTTACTCAGAGAATCATTATTTTTTTCTCTATCAGTATCTATTTTTTTACTTATATCTTTATCATTTTTTTCTGTGTTTTCGTATTTTTTTGTTGTTTCTTCGTCTTTTTTCCCCACATTTTTATTTTCTTTGTTTTTCTCCCCATCTTTAGCACTTTGCTCGTCTAATGAGTAATCTTTTTCTTGATTTTTTAATAACTGATTATCATTTTCTTTATTTTCATTATTTCTTTTAAAACTTTCGTTTTTATTATCTTCTTTGACATTTTTTATATTATTTTCTTGAACAGATTCTAATATTATTTTATTATCAGGTTTTATGCTTTTTTCCGAACAGAATTGAATTGTCATAGAAAATAAAATTATAGCCAATATAAAAATTAAACATGATTTTATCTTTTTCATAGTTATTAATTTTCGATTTTAAATCGTTTATTCTTTATTTTTTATTCTTTATTTGTGTTTTAATAATTTTTTTATATAGTATACTTTAAAAGTAGTATATTTAAATATAATATTTTATTTTTTTAGGAGAGTTTATGCTTGAAATAATTGATCTTTCTGTAAGTATTGACAATAAAATACTTCTTGAGAATATAAACATAAAAATACCTCAGGGTGAAAACCATATACTGTTTGGACCAAATGGTTCTGGTAAAACATCATTATTGATGTCAATTATAGGTTTTCCACAATATAAAGTTATTTCTGGGAAAATAATATTTAATGGAAATGATATAACAAATCTATCTATAGATGAAAGAGCAAGGCTAGGTATTGGCATAGTTTATCAAAATCCACCGGGAATTAAGGGCCTTATGCTTAATAATTTTGTAAATAAACTTGAAGAAAAGTATGGTACTAAACTATATTCTTATGTCGATAAACTTAAAATGAACGAACTTATAGACCGTGAATTGAATATAAATTTTTCAGGTGGTGAAAAGAAAAAGTCTGAAATACTCCAGATTTTGACTCAAAATCCAGATTTTATAATGCTCGATGAACCAGAAGCTGGTGTTGATGTTGAAAATATTAATCTTATTGGTAATATACTAAAGGAATTTTTAGATAGGAAAAAAATAAAAAATAGAAAAAAATCAAGTTTTATAATTACACACACAGGTTATATACTTGATTATCTTAGTGCTGATAAAGGATATATACTTATTAATGGAAAAATAGTTTGTGAGGGTAATCCTTACAGAATTTTTGAACTTATAAAAGAAAAAGGTTTTAAGGAGTGTCAATTATGCAAATTATAAAAAATGAAATTAAAGAAGCTGGGATTGATATAGACAGTAATAAAACAACATATTTTTTAACTGATAGTCTTGAAACTTTTAAAAATGAAACCTCATCTTTTATTTTTATTCCTTTTAAGGAGGCTATAAAAAAATATCCTGATATTATTGAAAAATATACCTGGAAACTTGTTGATAAAGATAAAGATGATATTACAAAAAAAGTTTATGAAGAGACACAGGGAGGATATTTTATATGGTTAAAAGAGGGGCATAAAGAGTTTTTACCTTTACAAGCTTGTTTTTATATTAAGTCTTCTTTATATGAACAGAAGGTTCATAATCTTATTATACTTGAGGATAATGCTGAACTTCATATAATAAATGGCTGTTTATCATCTTCATCTTCATCTGACTCAACACACTATGGTATAACTGAAATTTATGTTGGAAAAAACTCATTTTTATCATACACAATGGTTCACAACTGGAACGAGACAACAGAAGTAAGGCCAAGGACAGGAGTAAAGGTTAATGATGGTGGTAAGTATGTGTCAAACTATATAGCTTTTAAAGATACAAAAATTGTTCAAAGTTATCCTACTGTATATCTTAATAAAAACTCATTTGCATCTCTTAATTCTATTATATATGCGAAGTCTGGTTCAGTTTATGATCTTGGTGGTCGTGCAATATTACTTGGTGAGAATGCAAGAGCTGATATAAATAGCCGTAGTGTATGCGATGGTGGTACTGTAATAGCAAGAGCTGATATAAGTGCTGAGGCAGATAATACTTTTGGACATATCGAATGTAGTTCAATTATGCTTGGACATATCGAATGTAGTTCAATTATGCTAGATGATAAAGGAAAAGTGCACACAATACCAGAGTTAAGGACAAATAAGAAAAATGTTACACTTTCACATGAGGCAATGATAGGTAAAATAGCAGAGAGTGAAATATATTATCTTATGTCAAGGGGATTTACTGAAAGTGAGGCAATATCATTAATAGTAAAAGGTTTTCTTAATATTAAGATAGAGGGATTACCTGATGTTATAAATAAAAATATAGAGGAGATTTTAACTCTTCTTGAGTCAAAAAATGCACTTTAATTTATAATTTGAATTATAGTTAATTATAGATTAATTTATTATTATAAAATTTTCGATAATTTTTCTAATAATAATCAGGGTATAAGTATGAAAAAGGTGGCTATTATTTTTTATTTGGGTTTATTATTAGTTTGTGTTAAAATATTTTCAATAACTCCTCAAGAACTAAGTCAGCAATTCAGTAGGTCGGGTAGTAAGGTAAAAATAAGTTTTGAAAGTATATTAATATTTATTTTTCTTGTCATAATAACATTTTTTATTGTGAAATTATTATACATGATTAAAAGGATGAGGATATATAAAAAAGATAAAGAAGTATTCCTTAAGATGGCTGAAGAGAGAAACATGACATATCATCAGATAAAGATACTGGAAACACTCTCAAAAAAATATAATGTTTTTCTTACTAATATTCTGACAAATAAAAAAATTTTCAATGAACTTGTAGTTAAAGAAAAAAAATATTTAGCTTCAAAATATACACCAAAGAGTAAAATTTATCTTGACTTTTACTCTAATATAGAATATGTTAATTCAGTTTTTTATAAAAGAAAACCAGCACCAGGTGAAATCATTCATTCATCCAGAGATATTCATATAGGTACAAAAATGATAATCTATAGTAGAGGAAAGAATCCAAATCCTGCAAGAGGTATTATAGTATATATGGATAATAATCTTTTTATACTTCAGGTTGAAAAATCTAGGACTGAACTTGAGCCTCTTATTAGTAAAGGTGAAGTATTTATTTTCTTTACTCATCAGAATGATGCAAGTTATGAGTTTGGTACATCAATAATTGATACAAAAGAGGTTATATCAAAGGAAAGTGTAAAAACAAATATTTATCTTGCACACAGTGATAATTTAGTAAGGAAACAGAGAAGAAAATATATAAGGGTAAGGACAAATATATCTGGAGTAATAACAGAAGAGATCTTTGAGGATACAAAAGTTCCTACATCTATAAATGTAAATATAATAGATATAAGTGAAGGTGGAGCATGTATAACAAGTAGTGAACCTATAAAAAAGGATACTATAATCACAATATCTTTTTATCTTGAAAAAATGATCAATATAACTGCTAAAATTTTATCATTAAGACCAAATGAAAATAAATATATTATTCACTTAGAGTTTGTTAATATCGATGAAAATAGTAAGTATATAATAAGAAAATTTGTAAATGAGAATACAAGTAGAAGAGTCTAGGGAAAAATTTATTTTTTAAATTAATATTTTTAAAATATTTTTAGAATTTATCTTAGTAAAACATCATTTTTACCTTTTATTTACTGATCATAAGTTTATTTAATTTTTTTTTAAAAAATTTTATACATTCTAAATTTTTTAATTAAATTTTATTTCTATAAAATAAACCACAAGAAAGTGGGGTGAGATTTTTAGTAGTTTATAAATATTATTAACATAAGAAAGGGGTTGCCTATGAAAAAACTTGGTACTCACCTAATAGCCGAATTCTATGGCTGTGATGCTCGAAAAATTAGTAAAGTATCATACGTAAAAGAAGCCATGGAGGAGGCGGCCCTAAAGGCAAATGCTACGATTGTTCAATCTACATTTCATCAATTTAATCCTTATGGAGTAAGCGGTGTAGTAATAATCGCTGAATCTCACTTATCTATTCATAGCTGGCCTGAGTATGGATATGCTTCAATAGATGTTTATACATGTGGAGACCATGTTGATCCATGGATTACTCTTCGTCATCTTGAAAAGAGTTTTGGAGCTTCAGATATTGAAGTGATGGAACTTCCAAGAGGAAGAGAATCTAAAATTAAAATAAAAAATATTGAAAATTATAATGAATATTCGTTAAATCAAAAAGTTTTAGAAGGGTAAAAATATGATGGTTAAAACTCCAACAAAGTTTTTTTTGGTGGCAGGTAAGTCAGAAGGTAGTATGCCTTTAAATGCTTTTGATGGTGCCCTACTTGATGCTGGTGTAGGCGATACCAATCTTGTTAAGATGTCAAGTATATTGCCTCCTAATTGTGAATATATTGAGGGTAAGATAAAACTTCCTCCTGGTTCTTTAGTACCTATAGCATATGCAAGTATTGTTGATCATATACCTGGTGAAAAAATTGCTGCTGCTGTTGCTGTTGCTATACCGGAGGATCCGAATGAAGCTGGATTAATAATGGAATACTCAGCAAGAGGTCATAAAGAAGATATTGAAAGAATAGTTAGAAGTATGGCAGAGGAGGGTTTTAAAAAGAGAGGTAGAAAACTAAAAGAAATAAAAAGTATTTCTGTTGAACATACTGTGGAAAGGACTGGTGCTGTATTTGCTGCTGTTGTTCTCTGGTATTAGAAAATCTATATTTAACCCACTTCTAGTGGGTTATCTTGCTTTGATCAAAAATTAAATATTATTATTTTAAGGAGATTAAATTGGAAAAATGGTTTTTTGAATTACAAGAACCTGGTGTAAAGCTTGGAATTGAGTATGAAGATAAACTTCTTGAGGTTCAAACCAAATATCAAAAACTTGAAATATATAAAACTAAAAGACTTGGCAATCTTATGGTGCTTGATGGCTGTGTTATGACAACTGATGAAGATGAATTTTTTTATCATGAGATGATTTCTCACCCATCATTATATACTCATCCAAATCCTGAGAAAGTTCTTATAATTGGTGGTGGAGATGGTGGTACATTAAGAGAAGTTTTAAAGCATCCTGTTGTAAAAGAGGCTCATTTATGTGAAATAGATGGTGAAGTTATTGAGGCTGCTAAAAAATATTTCCCAAATCTCTCTATATCTTTTAAAGATCCAAGGACTTCTATTTTTGTTGAAGATGGTTTTGCATTCCTTGATAGACAAAAAGAGTATTATGACGTAATTTTAGTTGATTCTACTGACCCTGTAGGTGAGGCTGCAAAATTATACGAGGAAAGTTTTTTTAAAAAAATATATAATTCACTTAAGAGTGATGGTATTTTTACCATACAGGCTGAGAACTATTTTTATGAACTATCTGTTATGAAGTCTCTTTATAATAATGTTAAGTCTATTTTTAATAAAGCATATTTTTATTTTTCTCCAGTTATAACTTATCCTTCAGGTAACTGGTCTTTTTTAATGGGAACTAAAAAATATCACCCTATTAAAGATTCTGATTTTAATAAATATCAAATTAAGACTAAATACTATAACAGAAACATACATTATGCTTCTTTTGCTTTACCAGAAATAGTCAAGGGTATTGTAAAATGAGCTTTATTTCAAGTAAAAAAGACCTAAATACAAGTAAAATAATTATATTTGGATGTCCATTTGACTCGACTTCCTCTTTTAGACCAGGTTCAAGATTTGGCCCATCTTCTATAAGAAATGTTTCTGATCTTATTGAAACATATTCACCTGTTTTAGACCTTGACCTGGAAGATGTTGATTTTTTCGATTATGGTGATCTTGAACTTATTTTTGGTAATACGCAAAAAAGTTTAAATATAATAGAAAATTTTGTAAAGGAAAATTTGGCTAAATCTAAAACTCTTATTGGTCTTGGGGGAGAACATCTTATTTCATACCCAATAATAAAGGCATACTACTCTGTTTATCCTGATATTAATATAATTCATCTTGATGCACATGCTGACTTGAGAGAAGACTATCTTGGAGAAAAGTTTTCACATGCTACAGTTATGAAAAGGACAATTGATCTTATAGGTAATGGTAGAGTGCATAGTTTTGGTGTAAGGTCAGGGACAAGAGATGAGTTTAAAATTATAAATCTTTACAGTAAAGATAAGATTATAGATTTTATAAAATCTACAGATAAACCACTTTACTTTACTCTTGATCTTGATGTTCTTGACCCATCTATTTTACCTGCAACAGGTACTCCGGAGGCAGGAGGTATATCTTTTAATGACCTGATGGATATTATTTATTCATTTAAAGGTAAAAAACTTGTTGGTGCTGATATTGTTGAACTTGCTCCTATGTATGATAATTATACCAATTCTTCTGCTGTTGCTGCAAAGATACTTAGGGAGCTTATTTTAGTTTTTGACTTTAATTTTAAGATAAATTGTTAACAATTTTGTCTTTTAATGTTAAATTTAAAGAGTTAGATTCAACCATTTCAAATAATGGTGGCGTACCCAAGCGGCTAAGGGAGCGGTCTGCAAAACCGCGATTCACCGGTTCGATTCCGGTCGCCACCTTTTATCTTTATTTTAATCTTTTAATTCTTTTATTAAATTCGGAGGTTTAATGTTAGGATATAATCTGATAAAAAAGGATAAAAAAACAAAAGCAAGAGTAGGAGAAATAATATTACCTGAAGGTAGGGTTCAAACTCCTATATTCATGCCAGTTGGTACTAATGGTACTGTAAAAGGGCTTACACCATATTACATAGAAGAGACGGGTTCAAAGATTATACTTGCTAATACTTATCATATTTTTTTAAAACCGGGAATAAATATTATAAAAAAATTTGGGGGTATAAAGAATTTTATTAAATGGAATGGATTAATGCTGACAGACTCAGGTGGTTTTCAGGTTTTTTCTTTGCCTAATAAGAAAATAAATGATGAGGGTACTTTTTTTAAACATCCTTATACAGGTGAAGATGTTATTTTTACACCAGAACTTTCAATCGAAGTTCAGGAGATAATTGGTGCAGATATAATAATGGTTTTTGATGAGTGTTTGCCATATCCTGTTGACTATAAATATGCAGAATATTCTATTGAGAGGACAAGGGAATGGGCATATAGGTCTAAAAAAACACTTAAAAATAACAAACAAGCCCTTTTTGGTATTGTTCAGGGTTCTATCTATCCAGACTTAAGAAAAAAATCTGCTGAATATACTGTTGATATAGGATTTGATGGTTATGCTATTGGTGGAGTGAGTGTTGGTGAGGGGCATGAATTAATGATGAAAACTATCGAGATGACTGAGCCGTACCTTCCTGAAAATAAACCAAGGTATTTAATGGGTGTTGGTTTACCAGAGGATATACTTGGAGCAGTTGAGAGAGGTATAGATATGTTTGATTGTGTTATACCTACAAGATATGCAAGGAGTGGGACATTTTTTACAAGAATGGGTAAAATACGTATTGATAAGAAAAAATATGCAAAAGATAAGTTCCCTATTGATACTAACTGTAATTGTTATACATGTCAGAACTTTTCAAGAGCATACTTACACCATCTTTTTAAGAGTAATGAAATATTATCAGATGTTCTTGGCACTATACATAATATCTATTTTTATAATGACCTTATGAAAAATATAAGATTTTCAATACTAAACAATGATTTTTTAAGTTTTAAAGAAAATTTTTTAAAAAATTACAGAAATAATGATTAATTTTATAGTTTAAATTAATTATAATATCTTATAACCTTAAATTAATAAGGGGGATTTATGATAGCTTTAGATTTTGAGTCTAAAATACTTGAACTTGAAAAAAAAATAGATGATTTAAAAAAAGATTACGAAGAAAATAAGGTTAATGATTATAAACTTATTGAAACTCTTAATTCAAGGCTTAAATCTGAGCTTGAAAAAATATATTCTCAATTAGATCCATGGCAAATAACTCTTGTTGCAAGGCATCCTGAAAGACCAAAGTTTTTAGATTATGTTAATATGATTTTTTCTGACTTTATTGAGATACATGGTGATAGGTCTTTTGGGGATGATAAAGCTATAATAACTGGTTTTGCAAAAATAAATGACGAGAAGGTTTTTATTATTGGACAACAAAAAGGCAAAGATATTGAAGATTCTAAAAAATATAGATTTGGTATGCCAAATCCAGAAGGATATAGAAAAGCGTTAAGAGTTATGAAAATAGCTGAAAAGTTTAATAGGCCAATATTAACGTTTATAGATACTCCTGGAGCTTTTCCAGGAATTGATGCTGAAGAGAGAGGGCAGGGTGAGGCTATAGCAAGAAACCTTAAAGAGATGGCTAATTTAAAAGTACCTGTGATAGCTACTGTCATAGGTGAGGGTGGAAGTGGTGGTGCCCTGGGGATAGGGGTAGCAAACTTTGTTTATATGCTTAAATATTCAATATATTCGGTAATATCACCTGAAGGATGTGCATCTATTCTTTTTAGAGATTCTAGTAAGGCAAGTGAGGCTGCAAAGTCTCTTAAGCTTACTGCAAAAGACCTACTTGAACTTGGCATAATAGATGGTATAATAGATGAACCAGCAGGTGGTGCACATAGGTATCCAAGAGAAGTTGCACAGAACTTAAAAAATAAACTTATGGACAGTATTATTATTTTAAAGAAACTGTCAAAAGAAAAATTGAAAGAGAGAAGAATAGAAAAGTTTTTAAAAATAGGTTATTATACTGAAAAATCAGATAATAACTAGTAAATATTTATTTTGAAAGTTAATTTTTTTTAACTTAACATTATAAAAATTGTTTTAGTTTTATAATTTTATTATTCTTTCTTATTTTTTAGGTTTTAAGATTATTATATAAGATTATTTATTATCGTGTATTTTTTAAAATTATTTATTTTAAATTTTTTTTTATATGTAATTTTTATTTTTACATAAATTATTTTATGTTTTTAGGGAGGGGAAAATGGATATTGGGCTTTATGTTATTAATTCATTAATTACTTTGTTTATTGTTCTTGTCATAAGAGGTATAGATAAGAAAAAGTGGTCTTCTTTAAAAATTCAGGAGTTTGTAAGAAATCAGATAGAAATTTTGAATAAAAAAATAAAACAGAAAGAGGATGATCTTAATAATTCTTATCTTGAACTTGAAAAAATGGTTTCTCAAGGAAAGAGTGTTGGGATTCTCCTTAAAGAAAAATTGGATGATCTTGATAAGAGATTAACTTACATAGATAAATTCCGCTCAAACATTGATTCAACCTTTAATCAGATCAGTGATATTAAAAAGTTTGCTGAGGAATCTTTTGAAAAGGTAAAAAATCTTGAAAAAGATAAAGAGAAGATAATTAAATTACAGACTGATTTTTCTAATATTGAAAAGGGTTATAAAAATGCTATTATAAATTATAAAAACATAGAATCAGAGTTTTTAAAAGAGATTGATGCTAAAAGAAGAGAAGTTGATGCAAAGATTATTGAAATTACAAATACAATAAAAGATAATAATGAAAAAAGGATATCAAAAATAATAGATGGATATAAAAATGCTATAAGAGCATGGGTTGATGATAATAAAAATGATATAGAAAATATTATAAGTAGGTTAAAGTCTTCTGAAGAGATTATTGAAAAAATTAAAGTGACTAAGTCTAAAGAGATTGACCTTGAGTTAAAAAATAGACTTATTGAGTTTAAGAATGAGTTTGAAGAAATTAAGAATAATTTTTCTAATGATTATCATAAGATAAAAGATGAGAACTCTCAATTAATAAAAGATATACAGAAAAACATTATAAATATTAATAATCACATAACAAATATTGCTTCATCTGCTAAAAATGAGTTTGTTAATTTAAAAAATGATATGCAGAATATTGAAACAATGTTTAAAAAAGATATTGATACTTATGTTGATTCTATTTATAAAAAGATATCTGGTTTTGAAAGTAGTTTACAGAAAATAGATAAAATAGCAGAAGATCATGAAAAAAGGATATCAAAAGAGGTTGAGAGTAGGATCTTAAGGATTGAAACAGAAATAAAAAATAAGTATATGGAAATAACAACAAAGTTAGAAAAGTTTGAAAATAGTATTACTCAAACAATGGGTAATGTTGAAGAGAGGATAAAAAATATTATATCTAGAGTAATAAATGATGTTGAATCTCACAAAAATAGTTTAAATAGCAGTGTAAAGGATGTAGAAAAGTCTGCTTATAGTGTATTGGCAAGACTTGAGGATGAGGTTTCTAATAAAGTTAAAGTATTACTTGAGAATTATGAGAGGGATAAAGAAGATATAAGGAAAAAGATGAGTGATCTTAATCTTGAGATAAACAAAATAGCTACATCTTTTAAAACTGATGTTAATTCTGATCTTGATAGCTTTAAAAGAAGTATTGAAAAAGAAAAGAAAGAGTTTATTACTGAGATAAATAATTCAATTAATAAGATTGAAGAAAAGATAGAGTCGAAAACAAGTGAGTTATTCAGTAGTCTTAAGAATTATGAAGACGAATCATTGAGGTTTGAAAAGAAAATTAAAATCATAGAGTCTAACATAAATAGAGAAGTTGAAAATATTATTGAAAGAATTAAGTCTAAAGTTAAAGAGGAGCATTCAAAGTCTCTTGTTGAACTTGAAAACTTTAAGTCTGTATTTAGTCAAAACTTTTCTAATCTTGATAATAATATAAAAACTATTAGTGAAAATCTTGTAAATAAAATAGAAGATGTTAAAAAAAGTAGTTTTGATAAAGTAAAAGATATCGAGTTAAAAGTTGAAAAGACAGTTATTGAACTTGAGTCAAAAATAACAAATAAGGTTAAAGGACTTGAGGCTATTTATACTGAGGGAAAAGAGGAGATTGAGAATAATATTAAATTGATGAATAATAAAATACAAAGTTTTATTGAAGAACAGAAAAATGATATAGAAGGGCAGTTAGAGTCTTTTAAATTAAAAGTAAAGTCTATAACTGATGATATAATAAATAAATATCATGAATCATCTAATCAAATAAACGGTTATAGAGAAAAATTAAAGTCTGATTTCGAAGAAAACGTTATAAAACCTTATAAATATATTATAGACCAGGAGGTTGAAAAATTAAGGTATAGTATAGAATCTATAAAAAATGAATCTTCAAGAAAAGCAGAAGAGACTATAAATAGTATAAGAAAAGCAACTGATGAAATTAAAAAAGAGTTTGAAGATAATATTACAAAGAATAAGCATAATCTATCAATTAAAATTGATGATTATGAAAAGAGTATAGTTGCAACTATTGACACTAATAGGAGAAGGTTTGAATCTCTTTTTAAAGAGATGCAAGAAAAACTTGAAAAACAGAGAGAAGAGGCATCTGAAAAGATAAATGAAATATTCAAGACAGAGATGAAAAAAATTGATGAGGTGGAAAATAAAATAAAAGACTTATCATTTAGGATTGATAATGAACTTGGAAGGTATGATAGCAATCTTTCAGCAAGCATAGAGGAGATTAAGAAGAAACTTAATAATGAACTTACAGTTATGGAAAATAGTATAAGTGAAAAAGAGAAGATTTATATTTCTAGGTTAGAGGATAGAGCAAATATAGTTTCAAATAGGATTTCTGATGTTGAAGATAAAATAAAGGATATGAATAAGGTAATATATGAAGAAGTTGGAAAAACTGCTGAGAGTATAAAAAGAGAGATAGAAAACATGAAAAATGGATTCTTAAACTATGTTCAGGATACTATTAATAGTCTAAATAAAGATATTGAACCTATAAATGAGGCTATAAAACTACTAAAAGATGAAGCTGTTTCTGTTGAAGATAAACTTGCAAAACAACTTAATAATAGAGTTGAGTTTTTTGAAATGAGGCTTAAAGAGATAAATGATAATATTGAACACTTTGTGAATGATAAGAGAAAAGAGATAGAGATATCATTGTCTCAAAAGATAAAAGAGGTTAATAGTAAGATAGATCTATTTGATAAGAGGTTATTAGAGATTAAAGTATCAAGTGAATCAGAGATAAAAGATGTTATAGAAATGCTTAAAAAAGACCTTAATGAGTTTGAAAGTAAGTTTAATAGGTTTAAGAATGATAAAAAGATTGAGAAACTTTTAAGTGATATAGCAAATATTGACGGATTAATTAAAAAAGTGCAGGTTGAGAAGGATTCAATAGTTGAAGTTGAAAAGAACTTTATGAAACTTAAAAAGGATACTGAAGAAATTTTAAATGAGATAGGAAAGTTTGGTGTTAAAAAAGATGAGATAACTAACCTTAATCAGAAAATAAATGATGTTGTTGCAAAGTCGAGAGAAATAGATGAGAGAATGAATGCTATAAACAAATACTCTGGAGATATTGCACAGGTTGAGGTAAAGATGAAAAGATTACAGGATATGTATAAAGAGCTTGAAGAAAAGGCAAGGGTAATTGAGTCAAAAGAGTTCAAAATCAGTGATATATTAAATAAGATGGAAATTAATAACAGAATTGCCGAAGAAATAAAAGATGACTATACAAAACTTAAGAAAGAAGTTGAAACAGTACTGAAAAAAGCTGATGTTGCTAATGATTACATAAAAGAATTACAGTTAAGAATTGAAGAAGTTAAAAAAGGAGAGGATAAGATAGATACAGTACTATCAAGATTTAGCGAGATTGAACCTCTATCTATGGATATAGAAACAAGGATAAAACAGCTTGAAAAAGCTATAAATAAACTTGACACATCAGAGGCTAGAATTAAAAAATTACTTGAGCTTGTCGATTCACCTGACTTATTAAAGAAGGCGAAAAACGTAAAAAATAGTTTTGATACACATGATTTTAAGTTTGATTCTGCTAATAGTTACGAGGGGGTTATTAAAAATCTCTCACCATCAAAAGTTGATTCTATTTTAAAGTATAAAAAAGAGGGTTTTAGTAAGGATGTTATAGCTAATATACTTGAACTCAAACAACAAGAGGTTGAAGCTGTATTAAACTTTTATGCAAAGATATAAGTGATTTATTGATAATGTTAAAAAGGGGGTAAAATTTTAAAAATAAAAATTTTAGTTCTTAAAATTTTAACTTTGTTTAAAACAAATAATTAAATTTAAATGACTTTTTAAAGAATTGGTGAAAGGATTGATATGGGTAAAGTTATTGCAATAGCTAATCAGAAGGGTGGAGTAGGTAAAACAACAACAGCTGTAAATCTTTCTTCTGCTCTTGCTATGAAAGATAAAAAAATACTTGTTATTGATATTGATGCTCAGGGAAATACATGTAGTGGTTTTGGCCTTAATAAGGAGACAGAGGATAAAAGTATTTATGAGGTGCTTGTTGAAGGAATTGATATAAGAGATACAATAAAAGAGGTTTCCAAGAATTTATACATAGTTCCTGTAAATTTAAATCTTGCAGGCTCTCAAGTTGAGATACTTGAGATGGAGGACAGGGAAAAATTACTAAGGAAGGCTATAGAAAAAATAAGAAATGATTATGACTTTATCTTTATAGATTGTCCCCCTTCTCTTGATATAATGACACTTAATGCTCTTGTTGCAGCTGATTCTGTATTAATTCCTCTTCAGTGTGAGTATTATGCTTTAGAGGGACTTGCTCAACTTTTAAAAACTATAAGTATTGTTCAAAAAAGACTTAATAAAAGCTTATATATAGAGGGTGTTTTACTTACTATGTTTGACACAAGAACTAATCTTTCTACCCAAGTAATGGAAGAGGCCATAAGTTATTTTAAGGATAAAGTATATAAAACTATAATCCCAAGGAATGTTAAACTTAGTGAAGCACCAAGCTTTGGTTTGCCTGTTATAAATTATGACCCATCTTCGGTAGGAGCAAAGAGTTATATTAACCTTGCCAACGAATTTCTTGAGAGAAATAAATAATTTAATAAATTTATAAATTTATAATGAGATTATGGTCAATTTCACCTGAATATCTTGATAAAAGTGGTCTTGTTGCACTCTGGAGAGAGGGTTTATTAGCAAAGGCTGTTCTTGAAAATAAAACCAGGGGTTATAAGAATCATCCACAACTTTTAAGGTTTAAAAACTATATTGAACCACTTGATGCTATAAACTCCTATTTATCTTATGTTTTTTTAGAGGGAGAAAGAAGAAATTATAGATTTGATAAATCTAAAATAGAGTTTAAGCTTATCCAAAATATTATATCAATCTCAAAAGGCCAGATTATATATGAGTTTGATCATCTTTTAAAAAAATTAAGGATAAGAGATACTACTTTATATAATGATCTTGTGAATATAAATCTTACAAAAATAAAAGTAAATCCTATATTTTTTATTGTTGATGGTGAGATAGAAAGTTGGGAAAAATTAAAATTTTAAATTGTTAACATTCTATACTTTTACATTCAGGTAAGTATATGGTAAATAACGTTAACTCGGGTTTACTTTCAACAATTATATTTCCTTTATGCTTGTTTATTATATTAAGTGAAAAACTTAGGCCTAATCCAGTACCTTTTTCTTTTTTAGTAGTAAAAAATGGATCAAATATTTTATCAATTATTTCCTGTGGAATTTGTGGTCCATTATTCATTATTCTTATTATATTGTAATTTCCTTCCTCAAGATTAATTTCAATTGCTTTATCTTTTGTTAAAGTTGTATTGTCTGTTTCAATAATTATTAATCCATTTTTGTTATCTATTGCATCTTTCGCATTAACTATAATATTTATAATAACCTGTTCTATCTCTGACTTGTTTATCTTTGACAGAAGATTATTTTTATTCAACATTTTTTTTATTATAATATTTTTTGGTATTGTTTTAGAAATAAATGAATAAATTGTATCTATCAAGATATTTATATCAATTACAGTTTTTTCATCATCGTATGATCTACCGAATTTGAGTATTGAATTAAGGTAATCCTCTATTTTATTAATACCATTTTCTATTTCTTTTGAATAATTTTTTATATTTTCTATTGAATTTTCTAAGTTTAATAATTCATTGTATATTTTTATAGCATTTACTATATTTTTTATATCATGGACTATTCCTGATGCAAAACTTCCAATTGCCTCCATTTTTGATGATCTTACTAATAATTTTTCAGCTTTTTTTCTTGCCTCTTTTTCTTTAATAAGTTCTTCGACAGTATTTTTAAGTTCAATTGTTCTTTTTTTAACTATTTCTTCAAACTCATTTGCAACATTATCAAGTGCTTTTATAAGGTTTTGTGTTTCTGTATAGTCATGTTTTATTCCTATATAACCAGTAATTTTATTTTCTTCTATTATTGGTGTAATAGTGGCTTTTTCCCAGTATAAACTACCGTCTTTTCTTTTATTGTAAAAATATCCTTCCCAGCTTTCTCCACTTGATATTAATTTCCATAATTCTTCATAAACCTCTGTGGTGTAGTAATCAGACTTGAATATTCTTGGATTTTTACCTATAAGTTCTTCAGGTTTGTAACCAGTTAATTTTTCTATGAATTGATTTGCATAAGTTATATTTCCATTTATATCTGTCATAATTACTCCATTTTCTACCTGGCTGATTGCAATTCTAAGTTTTCTTAGGTCTTCACTTTTTTTAATATCATCAGTTATATCAATACCAAGAGAAAGTATTAAATAAAGTTTTCCCTCTGTTTTTACATTAAAATTATACCATTTTATAGTTTTTAATTCCCCATTTTTTGATAAAATTTCATTTTGAAATACCTCATATTCAGGCATATTATTAAGCCTTGAATTAAAAACTTCTCTTATTTTATCCCTTATATTTTCGGGTATAAATGTAGTAAACCATTCTTTTCCTATTGTTTCATTTAGGTTATATCCTGATATATCTTGAAAAAACTTATTAAAATATACTATTTTCCCTTCTTTATCTAATAGAAGTACTATAATAGGAGCCTTTTCTATCAGTTCAAAGAGTAACTCTTTTTTGAATATGTTTCTTATTATATCATACATGTTTTATCCTTTTTATGGACATTGATAAACTATGGAGACAACATTGCTTACAATTGTTTCTATTGTATTTGAATAAGATATAGCTGTAACCCCAATTGCATATGTTGAACCACTTATGAAGTTTCCGTTGTCAATATTAACTGGGGTTTTTGTTATGTTAAACTTTATCTGAGTTGGCTTTTGAGGATAATTTGGATAATTTGATGCCAGGTAATTTAGTGTTATTGTAGGATATAGATTATTTTCGTTCTGTACAACTGCTGCAAGTTCTATATTATTATCAAAATATGGTCTATTCTGCGAATCTATTTTTTTATGGGAATATACATAATAGTAAACATTATCGTAAGCATTATAAGGTGATTTTACTATATATACATTGTAACCTGAGAAAAAGTTTTCTGGGTTATAGCCGTAAAATGTGATTTCTATTCCCTCAGGTGTTGTACCAGAGCATATTACTTTTGCTTTTAAGCCCATTGGAACCTGTAGGTCTTCAAGGTCATCAGAACTTGGTAGTCCACAGGAGTGTAAAATCATCAAGTTAAAAAGAATTGTCATATAAATACAAACTTTCACGGTACTGTTACCTTAATAATATTACTTATTTTTGATTCGACAACGTTTGTTTTATCAAGTGATGTTACACCTATGTAATATACTCCACTTGATATAGCTACTGGATTTGGGCCGGAAAATGTAGGTTCATATTCTATTAAAGTCTCGATTTTTATTACTTTTATTTTGACTTCAGGGTAATTATAACCAGGCAGTGTTGGATAGTAGTTGTCCTGCGGGGGAGTAAAACTTATTCCTCCAGATATTATATAATTATCGCCTCCTGTTGTAAAACTGCCATTGTTTATCCTTGAGTTTACAATAGCTTGGAAGTCTTCATAGGTAGGGGTTCCACCTTTTATTATGTATATATTATAACCTGTGAAACCTGGTTCTGGATTATATGCATAAAAACCAATTTTAATTTGTGAGGATGATGCTGTGCAATCTTCTTTCTCTTCTGTGTCCCATGAACCTGCGATGTAATCGTAACAGAAAAGGCCCATAGGTGAATTTAAGTCATTTGTTGGTGGGGTACCTTTACAAGATAAAAATAGTGGAACAATTAAAAATAATAAGAGTTTCTTTTTTTTACCAGTCATATAAATAGTTTAATACCTTAAATAAGGTTTCTTTTAAGTTTTTTCTTTCAACAATAATATCAACAAATCCATGGTCAAGCTGGAACTCACTACTCTGAAATCCTGGTGGAAGTTTTTGCTTTATTGTCTGTTCAATTACTCTTGGTCCTGCAAAACCTATTAATGCCGAAGGTTCAGCAATAATAATATCACCTAACATAGCAAAGCTTGCAGTTACACCACCGGTTGTTGGATGTGTGAGTATTACTACATAAGGTATATTATGGTCTGATAATAGATTTAAGGCTGCCGATGTTTTTGCCATCTGCATAAGAGATACCATACCCTCTTGCATTCTTGCACCACCTGATGCAGATATAACAACATATGGTATTTTGTATTTTATAGCATACATTACACCCCTTACAAACTTTTCTCCCACAACTGAACCCATACTACCACCTAAGAATCTGAAGTCCATTATTCCTAACTCTATGGATTTACCAAATATTTTTCCCTTTCCTATAATCATTGCATCTTTTGAATTGTAGTTTATTTGTGATTCTTTTAGTTTTGCTTTATATGTTGTCCCAGAATATGAAAAGTTTAATGGGTCAACAGGAGATATGTTTTCATCCTGTTCTTTAAAAGAATCAGGATCAAGTAATATTTGTATCCTCTCATAAGGATTAAGTTGATAATGATAACCACACGCAGGGCATACCCTAAGATTCTGTTCAAGTTCCTGATTATATATTACATTAGCACACTTTTCGCATTTTTTCCATAGACCTTTTATATCATCTTTTTTTTTATCCTGTTCTGATACTTTTTTACTTTTTCTTTTAAACATTATTATCTCCTTTTTTAAGAATTTGGATTATTTTTACAGGGTCATAGGGTTTTGTGATAAAATAGTCAATGTTTTTTTTTACTTCTTCGTTAGCAGTAAGTGATATATCTGCTGTAAGAAGAAGTGATATTATATCTGGTTTTATCTTTTTTACATTTTTTACTATCTCAACACCATTTATTTCAGGTAGATTATAATCAACAATTAAGAAATCTGGTATAAAGTTATATTTTGAAATTATTTCAAGACTTTCAAGTCCTTTTTCAGCGGCTTCTACTATAAATCCTTCCCTTTTTAGTATTAAACTTAAAGATACTCTTACATCTTCGTGGTCTTCAACTATTAAAACTTTTTTCATATCTTACCTTAATCTTTTTATTTGAAATTTATAACAAAAAAATTTAAAAATTAATTTTTTCATTGTTCAAAATTGATATAAAGATTAATTGTCCGTCTTTACTACCTAATAGAGATTCAATACTTCTTTCCGGGTGTGGCATCATTCCAAGTACATTCCCTTTTTTATTTATAATACCTGCAATGTTGTATTTTGAACCATTTGGATTTGTTTTATCATTAACATTGCCACTTTCATCAGAGTATCTAAAAACAATTTGATTGTTTTTTATTAATTCTGCTAGTTCATTGTCATCTATATAATAATTTCCTTCCTTATGTGCTATAGGTATCTTTATTACATCTTTATCTTTATAAAAAGATGTAAATACTGTTTTATTGTTTTCAACTCTTATGTAAACATCTTTACATATGAACTTTGTAGAATTGTTTTTAATTAAGGCACCAGGTAGTATTCCTGATTCTGTTAATATCTGAAAACCATTACATATACCTAAAATTAGTTTACCTCTTTCATTGGCCTCTTTAATGTAATCCATTATTCTTGAAAACTTTGCTATTGCTCCTGCTCTAAGATAATCACCATAACTAAAACCACCAGGTATTATTATAAAATCTACATTATCAGATGGTATATCTTTATGCCATATTATAACTGGGTCTTTTTTCATAACTGTTTTTACTGCATATATACAGTCTTTGTCACAATTAGAACCTGGAAAAACTACTATTCCAACTTTCAATTTTGTCTCCTTTTCTATTTTTTTAATGTTTTATGCCATTCCTGAAGTGATTTTATTGTAAAATCCTTTTCTCTCATTTTTTTTATTGCATCTATTGATATTATCATAGCTGGCACTGTTGTTACCACAGGTATTTTGTATTTTATAGCTTCCTGTCTTATCTGTTTATCATCATTGATATAGTTTTTAGTTGGTGTATTAAATATAAGATTTATTTCTCTATTTCTTATCAAGTCAATTATGTTTGGCCTTCCCTCATGTATTTTTTTTATAACTTCAGATTCAATTCCATTCTTCATAAAAAAATCGTGAGTACCACTTGTTGTAAGTATTCTGAATCCAAGTTCTTTTAATATTTTTACTTTTTTTACTATTTTTTGTTTTGTCTCATCATTTATTGTGATTAGAATTGATCCATTTTTTGGTAATGGCGTACCTGCTGATATTTGTGCTTTTGCAAATGCTATTGCGGGGTCTTTATCTATTCCCATAACTTCACCTGTTGACTTCATTTCAGGCCCAAGTAATATATCTACCTCAGGAAACTTGTTAAATGGCAATACAACCTCTTTTACACTATAATAATCAGGAATAACCTCTTTAAGCCCCATATCTTTTATTTTTTCTCCAAGCATTATTCTTACTGCATATTTTACCCATGGTATAGTTGCTTTACTGACAAAAGGAGTAGTTCTTGAACCTCTAGGGTTTACCTCAAGTATGTATAAAGTGTTATCTTTTACAGCATACTGTATGTTCATAAGCCCTTTTATTTTTAGTTCAATTGCAATTTTATGTGTCCAATCCCTTATCTGTTCTATAATTTCTTTGTCCACACTTATTTGTGGAAGAAAACATGAACTATCTCCTGAGTGTACACCAGCTTCTTCTATGTGTTGCATTATACCTGCTATTATTGTATTTTCTGAATCTGATATACAATCAACGTCTATCTCTATGGCATCATTTAAGAATCTGTCTATTAAAATTGGTTTATCAGGTGATGCTTCTATTGCTTTTCCCATATAATATTTTAACTCATCTTCATTATATACTATTTCCATTGACCTTCCACCAAGTACAAAAGAGGGCCTTACAAGTACAGGGTATCCTATCTTTTTTGCTTTTTCTATTGCCTCTTCTTTTGAGTACGCAATACCATTTTCTGGTTGTCTTAAACCAAGTTTGTTAACTAGGTTATTAAAAAGATTTCTGTCTTCTGCTATTTCAATAGCTTTAGAACTTGTTCCAAGTATGTTAAGACCATGTTTTTCTAAATCAGAACTTATGTTAAGCGGTGTTTGACCACCAAGTTGCAATATTATACCTTCTGGCTTTTCAAGTTCATATATATTTATAATATCTTCAGCTGTCAATGGTTCAAAATATAATTTGTCTGATACATCGTAATCGGTTGAAACAGTTTCAGGGTTTGAGTTGACCATAATAGATTCATATCCTAATTCTTTAAGTGCAATTGATGCCTGTACACACATGTAGTCAAACTCTATTCCCTGACCTATTCTGTTAGGGCCACTTCCTATTATCATAACTTTTTTATTTTCTGATGGTTTTGCCTCATTTTCTTCTTCATAGGTTGAGTAGTAGTAAGGTGTTTTTGCCTCAAACTCAGCAGCACACGTATCAACAAGTTTATATACATTTTTTATACCAAGATTTTCTCTGATTTCTCTTACATTTTCTTCGGTAGTTCCTGATAATTTTGCTATGTGTTTATCTGAAAAACCTAATTGTTTTGCTTCATATAGGAGGGTATAATCATACTCTTTTATACTTTTCTTAAGTTTTTCTTCAAAATCTTTTATTTCTTTTAATTGATTTAAGAACCACTTATCTATTTTTGATAAATTATATATAGTGTCTATTGATATTCCTTTATCTAATGCTGTTTTTATATAAAAAACTCTATCTGGATTTGGTATTGCTATCTTTTCAAGTATTTCAGAATCACTTAATTCTTCTCCTTTTCCTATAAATCCGTAATAGTTTTCAAGGGATCTTATTGCTTTATTGAATGCTTCTTTAAACGTTCTACCTATAGCCATAACCTCACCGACAGACTTCATCTGGACACCTAATACTGGTTTTGAACCTTTAAACTTTTCAAAAGCCCATTTTGGGAACTTTACTACGCAGTAGTCTAATACTGGTTCAAATGAAGCTGGTGTCTCTTTTGTTATATCATTTCTTATCTCATCAAGAGTGTATCCTATTGCAAGTTTTGTTGCTATTTTTGCTATAGGGAAACCTGTTGCTTTTGATGCAAGTGCTGATGACCTTGAAACCCTAGGGTTCATTTCTATTACTACCATTCTGCCATTTTCAGGATTAATTGCAAACTGTATATTTGAACCACCGGTTTCAACACCTATTTCTCTTATTACTTTTATTGCTGCATCTCTCATTATCTGATATTCTTTATTAGTTAATGTTTGAGCTGGTGCAACTGTTATACTATCTCCTGTGTGTACGCCCATAGGATCAAAGTTTTCTATTGAACACACAATAACAACATTATCATTTTTATCTCTCATTACTTCAAGCTCATATTCCTTCCATCCTAAAACAGATTCTTCTAAAAGAACCTCACCTACAGGACTCTCATTTATTCCTTTATTTACATACTCGATCATCTCTTCTTCATTGTATGCTATATTACCACCACTACCACCTAAAGTAAAAGATGCTCTTATTATTACAGGATATCCTAATTCTTTTATTTTTTCCTTTGCCTCGATAACACTCTTTATATAAAAACTTTTTGGAACATCAAGACCAATCTTTAACATTGCCTCTTTAAACTTTTCTCTACTTTCAGCTTTTTCTATTACATCAGGATTTGCTCCTAACATTTTCACGTTGTATTTCTCGAGAATTCCTTTTCTTGCAAGTTCCATTCCAAGATTAAGCCCTGTCTGCCCACCTAATGTTGGGAGTATTGCATTTGGTTTTTCTTTTGCTATTATTTTTTCTAAAAACTCTACTGTAAGGGGTTCTATATATGTTGCATCAGCCATATTTGGATCAGTCATTATTGTAGCAGGATTGGAGTTAGCTAAAATTACTCTGTATCCTTCCTCTTTTAGTGCTTTACAAGCCTGGGAACCAGAATAATCAAACTCACATGCCTGCCCTATTATTATTGGGCCTGCTCCTATAATTAATATACTATTTATATCTTTTCTTGCTGGTATTGTAACTTCTTATATTTTAAGCGTGCTTAGAGGGAATTGAACCCCCGACCACTGGGACCGCAACCCAGTGCTCTATCCAGCTGAGCTATAAGCACACCAATTAAAATTTACAAAATAACTGTCTTGATTTGAGAAATTATAGTGTATATTATCTAAATTTTTATTTGATTTATTAATCAATAAATTATATATAATTCCCTTAGATTGTAGATTATATGATTATATTTTAACTTTAAGCAAAATAATATTTTATTTAAATATTATTTATGCACTTCCAAATCTTCTTTCTCTTTTTGAAAAGTCTTCTATTGCTTTATATAAATCATCTTTTGTAAAATCTGGCCATAATTTATCTGTAAACCATAACTCAGAATAAGCAATTCTATATAACATAAAATCACTTATTCTAAGTTCGCCACTTGTTCGTATAAGTAGGTCAATATCAGGTAAGTCATGGTATAAATATTTTTTAAAATCATTTATTGTCATGTTTTCTATATCTATTTTTTTTTCATTATATTCTTTTGCTATTTTTTTTGCAGCATCAAGTATTTCAAGTTGACCACTATAATTAAAACATATATTAAGGACACCACCATTGTTTTTTTCTGTTTCTTTTTCTATTTTTCTTATTATCTGAATTATTTCTTCATTAAGATTTGATGTTATACCACTTTGCAAAACTCTTATGTTGTTGTTCTTAAGATAGGGGAAGTCTGTATCATAAAATTTTATGATCATTTTCATTAGAAAATTTATTTCTTCTTGATCTCTTTTCCAGTTATCAACTGAAAAAGCATATACTGAAATATATTTTATTCCTAGTTTAAAACTTTCCTTAATTATTTCTTTAAAAACATTTACTCCTTCCTGGTGTCCTTTATATCTTTTAAGTCCCCTTTGTTTTGCCCATCTGCCATTTCCATCCATTATTATACCGAGGTGTTTAGGTAGTTTTAAATCTATTTTAAACCTCCATTATCTCTTTTTCTTTTACTTGAAGCATTTTATCTATTTTTTCTATAAACTTGTCAGTTAACTGCTGTATTTTTTCTGTACCTTTTTTAGAATCATCTTCACTTATTACTTTATCTTTTTCAAGTTTTTTTATATTTTCATTTGCTTCTCTTCTTACATTTCTTATAGCAATTTTAAAATCTTCAGCTGTTTTCTTGGCCAGTTTTACAAACTCTTTTCTTCTTTCCTCGCTTAAAGGAGGTATAGGCAATCTTATTATATTACCATCGTTTGATGGTTTTATTCCTATATTTGATGTCTCTATAGCTTTTTCAATTGTTTTTATTATTGACTTATCCCAGGGATCTATTATTATAGTATGACTATCTGGGGTTGATAGAGTTGCAACCTGATTGATTGGCATATTTTCACCATAGTATTCAACCTTTATATTATCTAAAATTCCTATATTTGCTCGTCCTGTTCTTATTGCTTTAAGTTCATCTGAAAAAAGTTCTAATGTAGTATTCATTTTATTTTCTGCTGAAGATATTACTTTTTCTAAAGTTGGTTCATTCATTTTATGCATAAAGCCTCCTTGTTGTTATTTTTATTTAAACAAACTCAGATTTTTTGTTTGAAACTAATGTTCCAACAAGATCCCCATCAACTATTTTTTTAAGATTACCTTTTTTAAAAAGATCAAAAACAATTATTGGTAAGTCGTTATCCATACACATTGTGAATGCTGTTGAATCCATTACTTTAAGTCTTTTTGTTATAGCGTCCTTATAACTTATTAAAGAGTATTTTTTTGCAGATGGATTTTTTAGAGGGTCATCATCATATATACCATCTACTTTTGTTGCCTTTAGCACAACATCAGCGTTCATTTCAATTGCTCTTAATACTGCTGCTGTATCTGTTGTAAAAAATGGATTGCCAGTCCCGGCTGCAAATATTACTATTCTTCCTTTTTCAAGGTGTCTTATTGCTTTTCTTCGTATAAAAGGCTCTGCAACAGCATTGATGGTTATAGCACTCTGAACTCTTGTGGGTATGCCCAATTTTTCAATAGCATCCTGTAGGGCAAGTGAGTTTATTAAAGTAGCAAGCATCCCCATATAGTCTGCTGTTGATCTGTTTATACCTTTTATAGCACCTTTTATCCCCCTAAATATATTACCACCACCTATTACAATAATTATCTCTTTTCCTAAGTCTCTTACCTCTTTTATTTCATGGGCTATAAGATTTATAGCATCAAGATTTATAGATTCCTCAATAGAGGAAGACTCCCCCATTAAGGCTTCCCCTGAAAGCTTTATACAAACCCTATTAATGTTAATATTATGTTTCAATTTTATTCACCTATTGTAGTTTTTATAAATCCTTCTACAGTTACACCTTTTGCTTTTTGTTCTATAAGTTGTTTTATTGTTATCTCCTCATTTTTAAAAAATGGTTGATTGTACAATGTTTCTTCTTTAAGGAACTTGCTTATTTTTCCCTCTACTATTTTTGCTCTCATGTTTTCAGGTTTATTCTGTTTTGCAAGCTCTTCGTCAAACTCTTTCCTTTTTTCTTCCAATAATTTAGGATCAACAGATTTTTCATCAATACCTATAACTTTGTTTGCAGTAATGTGCACTGCTATATCTTTACCAAGTTCTTCAACAGCAGGAGAGTTTAAGTCATTGCCTGTTAATGCAACTATTGTACCTAATTTTTGATTTGTGTGTATATAAGAGAATAGCCTACCACTTGTTGAAATATTTTTTATTGAGTTTATTATTATATTTTCACCAAACTTTGATATTCCTTCATTAACCATATTTTGAATATCTGTATCTAAGGCTGATGGTTCTTTTATACCTTTTGTAAAGATAGTATTAGCTACCTGTTGAGCAAATGTTTTATATTCATTTGTGTTTGCAACAAAGTCTGTCTCACAATTAACTTCTATTAAAGCACCATTTTTACCATTTTCTGAGATTATAGCTATTAAAACTCCCTCACTTGCCTCTCTTCCACTTTTTTTAGAAGCTTTTGCTATTCCCCATTCTTTTAGTAATTTAATTGCTTTTTCCATATCTCCATTTGCTTCCTGTAAAGCTTTTTTGCAATCCATCATTCCAGCACCTGTTCTTCTTCTTAATTCCTGAACATCTTTTGCACTTATAGACATTTTATCCTCCTAAAACTTTTAATGAATTTATTTGAAAAAATAATTTTTTAAAATATTTTATTCATCATACTCTTCATATTCATAACTTGCTTTTAATTTTATTTTTTCTTCTTCATTGCTTTCTAAGTTCTGAGTTTGCAAGTTATCTATTCCATCATTAGATTCAGCAATAGATTCGTTTATTATTGCTGCAAACTTGTCAGCAAATAGTTTTACTGCTCTTATAGCATCGTCATTAGCAGGTATTGGATGGTCTATTAAATCTGGGTCACTGTTTGTATCAACTAATGCTATTATTGGAATTCCCATTCTTTTTGCTTCAATTACAGCCATCTTTTCTTTTACTGTATCGATTATAAAGAGTGCAGCTGGCATTTCATTCATATCTTTTATACCACCAAGTATTTTTTCTATTTTCTCTTTCTTTTTAAGAAGAATTTTTCTCTCTTTTTTAGTAAGTTTTTCAAAACTTCCATCAGTTTCCATTCTTTCAATTCTTCTTAATTTTTTGAGACTCTCTTTTACAGTTGAAAAGTTTGTAAGAAGACCACCTGGCCATCTCCTGTTAATATATGGCATATTACATTTTATGGCAGCCTCTTTTATAGAATCAGAACCTTGTTTTTTAGTACAGACAAATAGAATTTTTCCGCCTTCACTTGCTATTTTTTTTATTACTTCACAGGCATCATTTGCCATTTTTACTGTTTTTTGGAGGTCTATTATATGTAGACCATTCCTCTTGGTATATATATACTCCTTCATCTTTGGGTTCCATCTTCTTACCTGGTGACCAAAATGGACCCCTGCCTCCAATAGTTCCTTCATAGTAAAGTATTCCATACTTTCCCTCCATTAATTAATTATACTTTCTTTCACACCTTTCGGTGGAGATTTTATTTGTTTTATTTTTTGTGGATTAAAATTTATTAAAATATGTGATGAATTAAAAAAAAATATATTTAACTTGAATTTTAATATATTTTGATTAAAATACTATCATGAAGTTTACGATTATATATGTGTGTTTTATTGACTAGAAAAGTTATTGAAAAACAATAAATAAAAGGAGAGTATAAATGAAAAAATTGGTTTTTATAATTTTTACTGCTGCTGCTATAGTTACCTCAGTTTCTTTCGCCTCTTCATTTAAACTTGATTCAGGGGAAACTTTTAATGGTATTCTTAAAGAATTAAATAAAACTTTTATTATAATATCTAATTCATATGGTGAATTCAGATTACCAAGAGAAAAGATAAAGAGTATGGATTTTTCAGGTGAAACAATCTCTTACGTTATTTATAATGCTGATGGTACTAAAATACAGGCTAACCTTATCTCATTTGAAGATGGTTTTATTACTATAAATACAAGTGGTGGTATTATTAATATGGACTTTAATAGTATTGAAAATATATATAATTTAGATTATAAAATTGCTAAAGATAAAGAGGAACTTGA
>ERZ795060.96-NODE-96-length-120834-cov-13.741776_pt1 | contig 120834 bp, 98 predicted proteins | sample MGYA00375144_ERZ795060 | MGnify/ENA primary metagenome ERZ795060 (study PRJEB30189, sample SAMN05720157) | activated sludge metagenome | isolation source: anaerobic digester from wastewater treatment plant | place: Japan | collected 2015-05-15 ...
TTCTATATCCTTTAACAGCTGCAACCATAGATAGGCCGATACCTGTATTTCCAGAAGTCGGTTCTATTATAACAGTATCTTTATTTATTATTCCTTTTTGTTCAGCATCTTCGATCATAGCTAAAGCAATTCTATCTTTAATACTACCACCAGGATTTTGTTTTTCTAATTTTACATATACAGTATATTTTTCTGGATATAATTTATTCAATTTTACAATTGGTGTATTCCCAATAGCTTCTAATATATTATTGTATAACATGATAAACCTCTTAATTATTTGTTAATTAAATTTATGATGTTCAAAAATGCAGGGTAAATATTATGAGTTTGCCCGCAAGGGGCAGCAAATATCGATGTAATGAAAAATTGGAGTTGTTTCATTTATGTAAATATAATAGATCATATGACATAATTTATAATGTTGTTATCGTCAAATTGATTTCTTACTTTAATATTGCTTTTATGATAAACAATAGAATATGGGGGAACAGTTTCAATTAACCAAACATTTCCTCCAATAATGCTATCATGTCCTATAACGGTATCTCCACCTAAAATAGTTGCACCAGAATAAATGACTACATTATCTTCAATTGTGGGATGCCTTTTAATTTTATTATTTGTTTTTTCCACACTGAGTGCACCTAGTGTAACACCTTGGTAAATTTTTACATTATTTCCAATAACAGTAGTTTCACCTATCACTATACCAGTTCCGTGATCTATGCAAATTCTTTTGCCAATTTGTGCTCCAGGATGTATATCGATACCTGTTAATTGATGTGCATATTCTGTTAATAACCTTGGAAAAATTGGAACATTCAATTCATAGAATATATGTGCAAATCTATAAATTGAGATAGCAAGAAAACCCGGATAAGTTATAATTACTTCATCAACATTTTCAGCAGCTGGGTCTCCTCTTTCAATTGCTTCGGCATCTTCAAGTAAATCTATATAAACTTCTTCTATTCTGTTGAAAAAAATATCAGCTACAGCAATTTTTTGTTGTTCGTCAACAATATGAGATAAAATATTTATTAATTGTAATCTTAGTTTAAGTTTTTCAACGTTTATTTCTTCTAAAGTTGTTAACTTCTTTAAACTGAAGTGTGGAAATAATAATCCTAATAATTCGTTAACAAATATCTGTGCATCATTTCTAAAAGAAAGTTCCAGTGAACTTTTTTCACGAAAATTGTATATTAAATTTTCAAGTGCCATTACTTTACACTCACTAAAAATGATAAAATATTGTTACCTATAATTGTAAAATTAATATTTGCGGGTAAAAACAGTGCTTCTCCTTTATCAACAATATATTCTTGTTTTGAGTTGCAAATTTTTATTTCATCATTTAAATTAAGTAAAACATAAAATTTGTTTCCAGTATCAAATTGGAAATTATTAATATTTTGTAGAATTGAAATTTGAAATTCTATATCTTCTTTTATTGAATATGTGTAAAAATTTTCATTAGGTCTAAAAATTTCTATGTTATCTTGATATTTTAAAATCTCGCACAAAACATCTTTATCTTTGAATTTGGGAGTAAGTCCTACTCTTATAACATTATCCGAATTTGCCATACATTCTACAATGTTACCAGAAAGATATGCGTGAGGAATTCCTGCTGATAAAAATATCCCTTCACCAGTTGTTAGTTCAACAAAGTTCAATAGGAAAAAAGAAAGTAATCCAATATCGTTATTACCATATTTTTTATAGCAATAAGTATAAAGTTCGTGTAATATATAATTACTATCTTTAATTTTATTGTAAATCGTATCTGTTAGATTTATATAAAGCTGGTTATTTTCAGAAGATATAATGTAAGATTTATAAATATCCAGTGGTTCAGCATTATTTGTATCTAGTAATGTATTTAAATAGTTTTTGATTTCAGGAAATTCGTAAAAAGTTTTTTCAAGGTTTTCTTTGTTTTTAATTCCAACCAATGCTTTTAATTCATCAATTGCAATAGCGATTTCTGGTTTATGATTGTCATCAGGATAATTCTTAGGATCTTTTTGATGTAAAACTTTTGCTTGAGTTTTATTTGGGTGAGCCTGTATTGAAAGTGGTTCGCCAATAGAAAGAATTTTAAGTAAAAATGGCAATGAATTATATTTTTGAAAAAAATAAGTTCCTAATAAATTATGATTTTTTTCAATAAAGTTGGATAGTAGAATTTTTTGATTTTTATCAATAATATTAGACGGTAAATTTTTATGAGTTCCTATCCAATATTCTGCATATGGCTTATCTTTTTCTGGGTTTATGTTTAAAATTTGAGGGATAAAAGCTTCCGAATTTTTTGTTCCCCATTCGTAATTTCGAATACCACCAAAGATCTTAAATAGTTCCATACTTAAATTTTGTGCTAATTATTAAATTTATGTATATAGTTACTAAATTGAATATAATAATTTTTGATTTTAAAAAAAAATTTTTCTATATTATTTTTTTGTTATTTTTATAGCCCAATTATTATTAAGTTGTGTATAAGGAGTTCTAAAGATGAAAAAAATAATTCTATTAATTGTTGTTTTTAATTTTGTTATTTTTCCACAGACAAAACCTAAAGATAATCTAAGCGAAATTAAATCTCAAATTATCTCTTATTATGAATCAGAAAAAATTAATAAAGATTATCAAAAAGCAATTGATGCAAAAATGAATGAACTTAAAAAAGCTATAAAACAAAATTCTCAAAATAAAATGGCGGCTGTTGTTTTTGATATTGATGAAACAATACTTTCAAATTATCCTGGAATGAAAGAAATGGATTTTGGTTATATCTCTAAATTGTGGGATGAATGGATTAAGAAAGGAATTGCTCCTGTTATCGAACCAACCAAAAAATTATATGAATATTTAGTGCAAAATAATATAAAAGTAATTTTTATATCTGGTAGATACAATGACCAATATGAGATAACAAAACAGAATTTTTATAATGTTGGTATAACTAAATTTGATACGATTATTACAAAAGTTCGTGGAAAATCTTATCCTACAGCTGGTAAATTCAAGGAAGAAATAAGAGAAGAATTAGTTAAAAAAGGCTATACAATTATTGCTTGCGTTGGAGATCAGTGGAGTGATATGGAAGGTAAACATACGGGTATTAAAATTAAATTACCAAATTATATATATTTGATTAAATAGAGGGTAAGAGTATGAGATCAAAAGTAAATCATATTGGTGAATCTATATTTCCTATGATGACAAGGCTTTGTAATCAATACAATGCAATTAATCTTTCACAGGGATTTCCAGATTTTCCAATTGATCAAAAACTTAAAGATCTTGTATCTAAATATGTTAGTGAAGATAAAAATCAATATGCACCTGCTGATGGTGTAATCCATTTTAGAGAAGTATTGGCAAAAAAATATGAAAAATGTTATGGTGTAAAAGTTGATCCTCTAAATGAAATTACTGTTCATACTGGTGCAGCTGAAGGAATTTTTAATACAGTTGCAGCATTGATAGATGAAGGTGATGAAGCAATTATCTTTGAACCAGCTTATGATTCCTATGCGCCAGTTGTGGAATTTTTTAAAGGTAAAGTTGTACCTATCAAAATGGAACTTCCAGATTTTAAAATCGATTGGAATAAAGTAAAAGATGTAGTAAACGATAAAACCAGGCTTATTTTTATTAATTCTCCTCATAATCCAACAGGTGCATTGTCAAAAGAGGAAGATTTTAGAAATTTAATTGAAATTATAAAAGATAAAGAAATCTATGTATTATCAGATGAAGTTTATGAACATATTATATTTGATGGCTATAAACATATTACTGCTTTGCAATATCCAGAGTTAAGAGAAAAAGCTATTGCAATATTTTCTTTGGGCAAAACTCTTCACACAACCGGTTGGCGTCTCGGTTATACAATTGCTACCAGTGAAATTACAAATGATATAAGAAAATATCATCAATTCAACTCATATACTTGCATTACTCCTATTCAATGGGCAGCAGCAGACTATCTTGCTGATGAAAATAATTATCTTTATTTGGCAGAGTTTTTCCAGAAGAAAAGAGATTTCTTTTATAATTTATTAAAACAAACAAAATTAGAAATTATTCCTACCTATGGTTCATATTTTATTAGTGCATCATATAAACATTTAAGTGATATGGATGATTTATCTTACGCTACTTATTTGATAAAAGAATTCGGAGTTGGAACAATTCCTATTTCATTTTTCTACACAGATAGAACAGATAATAAAATTATCCGTTTCTGTTTTGCTAAAAAAGATGAAATATTGCAAGAAGCAGCCAATAGATTAATGAAATTGTAAATACAAATAAATTGTGTTAATAATATAATAAAAATTAAGTGAGGGTATAAATGGATTACAAAGAACTAGCTAAGTTAGCATTTGAAGCAAAAGAAAATGCCTATCCTCCATATTCAAAATTCCATGTTGGAGCGGCATTACTTGCTAAGAATGGAAAAGTTTATAAAGGATGCAATGTTGAAATTTCATCTTATGGATTGACAATTTGTGCTGAAAGAAATGCTGCATTTAAGGCTTATTCCGAAGGCGAAAGAGAATTTACAGCTATTGCTATAACCAGTGATTATGAAGGTTTTACTCCTCCTTGTGGAGCATGTAGACAAGTTCTCTGGGACTTATGCGGAGATATAGATTTTATTATGGTAAATCATAAACAAGAAATGAAAATAATGAAAATGTCCGAGCTTATGCCATTTTCATTTGGTTCTGATATGTTAAATGAGGAGGTAAAATGATTTCTTCTCCACATTTAACACCTGTTAATACCGGTTGGATTGAAGTTATTGCCGGTTGTATGTTTAGTGGCAAAACAGAGGAACTTATAAGAAGGCTAAAACGAGCAAAAATTGCAAAACAAAATGTTGTAATTTTCAAATCAGAAATTGATAATAGATATTCCGAGAATGAAATTGTATCTCACAGTGAACTTTCTATGCCATCTAACATTGTAAATTCTGCTAAAGAAATTTATGAATTATCAAAAGATGCGCAAGTTGTTGGAATTGACGAGGTGCAGTTTTTTGATAATGAAATCGTTAATGTCGTAAATAAATTAGCCGATGAGGGGAAAAGAGTAATCGTTGCTGGTCTTGATATGGATTATAAAGGTATTCCTTTTGAACCTATGCCACAACTTATGGCTATTGCGGAATATGTAACAAAAACATTGGCTATTTGTGTTGTGTGCGGTAATCCTGCTGATAGAACTCAAAGAAATATTAAATCAAGTGAAAAAGTTTTAGTTGGTGCATCTGGGATGTATGAAGCTAGATGCAGAAAATGTCATACTATTAATGAATAATGGAGTTTTCAATGGAATTGTTCTTAAAATATTTAAATGGCCTTTTTGGTGTAGTATTTTTATTGGGAATTGCTTTATTATTTTCTAATAATAGAAAAAAAGTAAATTGGATATTAGTGTTAAAAGCATTAGGTTTACAGTTACTATTTGCATTTTTAATCAACAAAGGTGACTATTTAGGATCGTTTTTTGCACCTTTGGGATGGTTTAAAAAAGGAATTGAAGGAATTGGTTACGGCGTAGTTATGTTACTACATTATTCAGAAGAAGGTGCCAAATTTGTATTTGGTTCTTTAGCATCGAGTGAGGCCCCGACAGGATTTTTGTTTGCTTTTCAGGTTTTGCCTGCTGTTGTATTTTTTGCTGCTTTGATGTCGGTTTTGTATTATTTGGGAATTATGCAAAAAGTTGTTCAGGCTATGGCCTGGGTATTTGCTAAAATTTTAGGGACAAGTGGTGCTGAATCACTTTCTTGTAGTGGTAGTGTTTTCCTTGGGCAATCAGAAGCTCCATTACTTATTAGGCCTTTCATTCCTAAACTTACTAAAAGCGAATTACTTACAATTATGGTTGGTGGTATGGCAGTTATTGCGGGTAGTGTGATGGCTGCTTATATACAATTTTTAGGTAGTGCTTATGCAAAAGCAACTAATTTACCTTTAGAAGTAGCGAATATTAGATTTGCTACTTATCTTTTAGGGGCTAGTATTATGGCTGTACCTGCTGGTTTATTGTTTTCTAAAATATTATATCCAGAAACAGAAGATCCAGTTACAAAGGGAACTGTAAAAATTGAAATTGAAAAACACGGCTCTAATGTTATTGAAGCTGCAGCAATCGGTGTTAATGATGGTGTTAGAATCGCTGTTGCTATTGGTGGTATGTTGATTGCATTTTTGGCATTAATTGCAATGCTAAACTCAATTTTATGGAATGTTGGCAATTTTACAGGATTAAATAATATTACTCAGCAATGGTTTCATAGGCCACTAAGTTTTGAATTAATTATCGGAATGGTATTACAATTTGTTGGTGTTGCAATTGGTATTCCATGGCAAGATGCATTAAATTTTGGTAGTTTATATGGTACAAAAGTTGTATTAAACGAATTTGTTGCATATAGCAATTTTATGAACTTAATCGCAAATAAAACAATTATTAACGACAAAACTATCTTAATGGCTACATACGCATTATGTGGTTTTGCAAATTTTTCATCAATTGCAATACAAATGGGGTGCATTGGCCAACTAGCACCGGAAAGAAGAAGTGAAGTAGCAAAATTTGGATTAAGAGCAGTTTTAGGTGGTTCTTTGGCTACCTTATTAACAGCTACATTAGTTGGAATGTTATTCTAAAAATATAGGAGATAATTGAATGTTTGATTTTGAAAACAAATATAGTGATTTAATTAGTCAATTAAAAAAAGAAATGCCTTTTGAAGTTGATTTAGCTATTGTTCTTGGAAGTGGGTTAGGAGATTTTGCTAATAAAGTTAATACACTAAAATCTATTCCAACTGTTTCATTGCCGGGTTACCCACCATCAACTGTTGAAGGTCATAGCGGTAAAATACATTTTGTTGATCATAATGGTAAAAAAGTTTTACTTTTTCAGGGTAGAATTCATTTTTATGAAGGTTATAAAATTTATGAATGTATGCTTCCTGTTTTTATTTCTTATAAATTAGGTGCTAAAAAGATACTCTTAACAAATGCAGCTGGTGGAGTAAACCCAAATTTTATACCTGGTGACTTAATGCTCACTACATCTTTCTTGTACGATATGATCAAAAAAGAATTATCCCAAGTTGTGGATTTAGCTAATCTCGAAACTAGAAATTCTTTGATTGATTTTCCATCAAAAGAGTTAAATAATATTATTATTAAAGCAGGGTTAGAAGAAAAAGTACATTTAAAAGAAGGCACATATTGGTTTATGAAAGGACCAAGTTACGAAACTCCTGCTGAGATAAGAATGATACAAAAATTCGGAGGAGATGCTGTAGGTATGTCCACAGCACACGAAGCTATTTTTGCTGCTTCTCTTTTAATGAAAGTTGCAGCAATTTCTTGTATTACAAATTTTGCTGCAGGTATTTCGGATGAAAAACTTTCACACGAGGATGTTACAAAAACTGCTGAATTAGTTAAAGAGAAATTTGAAAGACTTGTTAAAAAATTTATTGATTTAGTATAAATTTACTTACACGAGGATTAAAATGTCCAATAAAAATTATAACTTATTTGTCCCGGGTGATTTAAACGGTTTCTTTGCTCTTATGTTTGATAATTTAACAGTGCTTTCTTTTTTGGCTGGTATTTTAATTTTTGTGTTTCAGTATCCAGCTGAAATTGTATTTGGGAAGATGTTTCCGGGCACCGCTTTTGGTGTTTTAGTAGGAGATTTACTTTATTCTTATTTAGCAATCAGATTAGCTCAAAAAACTGGTAAATCAGATATAACAGCTATGCCATTAGGACTTGATACACCTTCAACAATAGGTATAGCATTAACTGTATTAGGGCCTGCTTTTTTATATTTAAAGACAAAATATAATGTTACAGATGCAGCAATGATGACATGGTATATTGGAATGTCAACTATGGTTATGATTGGTTTAACTAAATTTATTTTTTCTTTCTTTAGTTCAAAAATACAAAAAATATTACCTCAAGCAGGATTATTAGGTTCACTTGCAGGTATAGGGTTAGCATTAATAGGATTTATGCCAATCGCAGAAATTTTTGGTATGCCAATAGTTGGAGTTATATCTCTTGGTATCATTCTTTATACATTAATTGCGAGAATAAATCTACCAGGTAAAATACCACCTGTATTATTTGCAGTAGTTTTGGGAACGGTTTTATATTATATTTTAGCACCAATGGGTTTAGTAGCTGGAGGTTTTTCCTTTCCCAAATTTGAGTTGCATTTTGGATTACCAATTCCAACTTTTAATTTTATAAATGGTTTTGTCGAGTCGTTAAATTACTTACCTATAGCATTTCCATTTGCTTTATTGACAATAGCTGGTGCAATTAATGTTACAGAAAGCGCCAATGTTGCAGGAGATGATTATAAAGTAAGAGAGATAATGTGGGTAGATGCCTTAGCAACTACAATTTCAGGGTTATCTGGTGGTGTTGCACAAACAACTCCTTATATTGGTCATCCAGCATACAAAGCAATGGGTAGTAGAATTGGATATACAATTTTAACAGGATTATTTGTTGGGCTAGGTGGAATATTTGGTTATGCATCTTTTATTGTAGAATTAATACCTAGAGCTGTATTAGCTCCTATACTTGTTTTTGTTGCATTGGATATTATTTCAATGGCGTTTCAAGTTGTTCAACCTAAATACGCAATGGCAGTAGCTTTTTCATACTTCCCAACACTTGCAAGATTGTTACAAATTAAATTAACTAATCCAGAGTATGTGCCCACAAATGTATTTAATGGTCTTGTCCAAAATTTAGGTAAACATATTCCTGAAATAACTGTTATAATTGCCTTAGGAAACGGATTTATTCTTACAGCAATGCTATGGGCAGCTTTTATAGCGAGTTTAATAGATAGAAAATTTATACATACTGCTATATATTTAATAATTTTGGCTGGATTATCGTTTTTTGGTATAATACACTCAGCTATGCCAAATGGGAATATGTATTTACCATGGAATCTTCCATATTATTTAAAAGTAATACCTTACCAATTTTCATTAGCGTATTTAACACTTGCAATTTTGTTTTTAATTTTATCTTTTACTAAAGAAGCCAAAGAACCTTATAGAGAAGGTATTCATTAATTTATAAAATATTTTATCCAAAAAAAAGAGAAAAAGATACTAATTATAAATTATGATGATAAACAATTAGAATTTGAAAAATTGTGTTGTTATTACATAAAGCTTTTTATAATAATATAATCAACTTGCTAGTGTAAAACTAAGATAACATTGAAAAGGGCGTCTGCAAATACATTATTAATAATGTATTAAGATGCCCATATTTATTAACTTTAACTTAATAGAAACTTCGCAATTAAACAATATTACTCTTATTTTTATTTTATAAATATAGATCTTTAAGTAGAGTGAATAATAAATTATTAAAAAATTAAATTAAAAAATTGTATAGTAAAATAAATGATAAAAAAATGTTGTACAAAATAAATTATATTTTTTATATCTTATTACAATTGAGTTAATTAAGGAGAAAACAAGCTTCATAATTGTGTTATGAATGTTCTAAGGTGTAGCAATAATAATTAAACAAAAATTTATTATAATATAAAAAAAATTGTGAAATTGCAAATTTTATTTTAAGGGCTTTTGGCATAAAAATAATATAAATCGTGTATAAATAACATTGTACATACCAAATAAATGATATTACAATATATAAATTAACTTTTTGATTTTGCATAAATTTTTTCCCCACGGAAAAAAATAATATTGTTAGTATAAAATAATATTGAAAAAGTTTATATTGTTGGAGGTTGTAATAAATTGATAAATAATGAGTTATAGTGATATTTATTCTACATGTATGGTTGAGTTAAGATGTTATACTGAATAAATATATTATTTTTTTAGTAGTCGAAAAAAAAATAAAAAATTAATTTGCTTTTTAAATTTGAAACTCTTTTATTATAGGTGTAAATTCGAAATTTAAAATTAAAGTTATAAAAATAAACTAATCGTTAATACATCGGAGTTACACATGAAAAAAAATCACCTTCTATTTATCATTGCGTTATTAATAGCTGGTTCGCAGCAGCTATTTGCGCAGTATGGAAAAGTTGCAGGACGGGTGATTGATAGCGACACAAAAGAGCCAATTATTGCGGCTGTTGTTGTCCTCACCCCAAATTATGATGATTTATCACTTGAAGAGTTGTTATCAATTAACACAGATGCTCAACGAAAAGTTGCAAGAACAGATGTTAATGGATATTACACAATTATTGGTGTTAGGCCGGGTAAATATGATGTTAGAGTTACGAATGTAGTTGGTTATAACGAAATGACAGTGCAGGGAATTAGTGTTAGTATTGGTTTAACCACAACACAGGATTTTGAAATAACTTCAAAAGCAATCCAAAAACAAGAAGTTATTGTTCGTGCACAAAGACCTCTCGTACAAAAAGACCTTACAGCTACCACTTCTATTGTAAATTCTGATTTAATCAAAGAACTTCCTGTTACAAATGTTGATGATATCTTAAAGTTACAAGCAGGTGTTACAAAAGGTGGTGGTGGTGAATTACACTTCCGTGGCGGTCGTGCTGGGCAAGTAGCATATCAAATTGATGGTGTTACTATTACAGATGGTTACGATAATTCTGCTGTTATTGACGTTGGTACAAGTTCTATCCAGGAACTTCAAGTTGTATCGGGTGCTTTTAATGCTGAATTTGGACAAGCTATGTCAGGTATTATCAATATTGTAACAAAAGATGGTGATAATAAATTTACAGGAAACGTTCAAGCTTATACTGGTTCTTACTATACAACTCGTAATGATTTATTCTGGAATTTAGACAAAGTTAGACCAGCAATAAGAAATGTTGATGCAAGCTTTTCAGGACCTATTATTAAAGATAAATTCTTTTATTTTACTAACTTTAGATATTATAGCACAGATGGCTATTTATATGGAAAAAGGAAATTCCATACATATAATATTCCAGTAGCTAAAACATCATCACAAGGCGGTGGTTACTATATTTATGACTATATACAAGGTAATTATGTAAAAGTTGATCTCGAACCAGGTCGTAAATTTGCTGATGAAAAATATGTTTCAATGAATCCTAATGATCGTCTTTATGGACAGATTAAATTAACCTATAGATTAATGAATGGTGTTAACATTTCTAGCAATACTATGTATGATTATGAAAAATTCAAATTATACAATCATGGTGCTAGATTAACACCGGATAATAATTTACAAAGATTTAGAAATGGTTTAACAACTACATTAACATTAAACCATGTTCTTTCCAATACAACCTTTTATAACTTAAACTTTTCTTACTTCGATAAACAGTATAAACATTACTTATTTGAAGACATTTATACTGGTCCAGCCTATCAAAGCATCATAGGAGTAGATACATTTTGGGTTCGCCCAACAAATTATGTTGATAATCGTTTAATTCAAAATCCTTCTTATGTTTTTGGAATTGGTGGTACTGATAATAATAGATTTGAAAGAAGAACAAAAACATATGGAGTAAAATTTGATTTAACATCTCAGGTGACAAAAGAAATTTCTATTCAAACTGGTTTTGATGTTAAACAATTAGATTTATTCTACAAAAGTTTTAATTTAATTCCAATGACTGATGAAAGAGGTCGTGAAGTTAAGCCTTATAGCGTAATGATTCCTGAAAAATCTTCACCAAATTATGATGAATATACAAGGAAACCATTAGAAGCTGCTGCTTATGTTCAAACAAAAATTGAAGCTTTTAATATGATTCTTAATGCAGGTTTAAGATTTGATTATTTCGATCCAGATGGTCATATCTTAGCAGATCCAGAAGATCCAAATATTTATGCACCAATGAAACCAGAAAACCAATTCTTTGATAATAATGGTAATGGTATACAGGATCCTGGCGAAGCTACAAAAACAGTAGAAGATAGAAAAGCATATTGGTATAAAAAAGCAAAAGCTAAATATCAATTATCTCCTAGATTAGGTCTTGCATTTCCTATTACTGAAAAGGGAGTAATTCACTTTTCATATGGTCAATTTTATCAATTCCCATCATATGAATTGTTATACACAAACCCAGAATTTAAAATTGGTCAAGGTTCAGGTAATCAAGGTATAGTTGGCAATGCAGATTTAAAGCCACAAAAAACAATTAAAGGTGAAATAGGTGTTAAACAACAAGTTGGCGATGATATAGCAATTGAAGGTACTATATTCTTTGAAGATTTCCGTGATTTAACAGGTACACAAAATAAAGAAATATTAGTATATGGTAAAGCAAGATCTTATAGCCAATATGATAATACTGACTTTGGTATGACAAAAGGTTTTGTTATAAAAATGGCTAAAAGATTCTATGGAGGACTTTCTGTTAACTTAGATTATACATATTCAGAGGTTAAAGGTAATGCTTCTAACCCTGCTGATGCAAGAAATGCAATTGCTGGTGGTGCTTTACCTGAAACATATATAGCACCTTTGGATTGGGATCAAACACATTCTATTAATCTTTCAGTTGCATATAATAAAGCAAGAGACTTTGGTTTTTCAATTATAACTTATTATTACTCTGGTCAACCATATACACCATCTATTAACAAAAATTCACCAGTTAAACAAAATGCATTCCCAAGAAATAGCTCAAGAAGACCAGATCAATATAATGTTGATTTAAGGTTTAATAAAGATTTCCAAATTAGCGGAAATAATTATTTATCAATATTTGTGAATGTATATAACTTGTTTGATTTTGATAATCCAAGATGGGTTAATACAGATACTGGTGATCCATATTTCTCATTTGGTTTATTAGATGCTAGAAAAATTAAACCAGATTTATATGGTATAAATACATTAGAACAATTGTTCTACAATCCTGCTAATTTTGCAGAACCAAGAAGAATCGAAATTGGTGCAAGATATAACTTTTAATGAGGTATGAAAATGCAGAAAATAAATAAAATAGTATTACTGATTTGTGCTTTTGTTAGTATCACATTAGCACAAAATCCCATTAAGCTAAGAACAAGTGATCCATCTTTATATACTATTGGTTACATGACAGGTAACCGCGTGGGTATATCTTTCTATAATGACGGTGCAATTTCTGGTTTTAATCAAGGTGTTGATATTAGAGGTGAATGGCCTTTAGGTTCTGGATATAATTATATTGGTGATTTAACTCCTCTTATAGGTGTTGAAGCTTTTGCTAATGATAGTGCTAAAACTAAATTCCACTCGGTTGGTATATCAAGAGGTCCAAGAAAAGGACAATACGATGAAAAAGATCCTAAAACTGGCTTGTTCTGGGGATTTAATCCAGTTCCAGGTTTTAGAAATCCACAATATCAATCTGTAGCAATAAGCGATGAACCTAAATCATGGCCACAAGAAGGATGGGCAGACCATCCTGATTGGAAAGATGCTAAGGGCAATGTACAATGGAACGGATATTTTGGCCGTGGTGTGATTAATGCTGATCTAGAATCTTACTATGTAGCAGATGACCATTGGGATAGAGAGTTTAACAAAACATATAGTTTTTATCCAAATGCTTTAAGTGGTGATACTTCTCGTATGGGTATGGGATTACAAATGTTTGTAAGAGGTTTCCAATGGAACAATATTTTAGCACAGGATGTAATATTTTGGTTATACAAAATCAAAAATGATGGGGTTAATCCATTTAGAAAAGCTGCATTTGGTACAGTGGTTGGTACTTTGGCGGGTGGTGATGGAGACTCAGAGGACGATTTAGGGTTCTTTGACCCACAAGATTGGATTACTTATTCATGGGATGCAGATAATAAAGGTAATAAAGGACAAAAAGTTGGTTATGTGGGGTATGCTTATTTGGAATCACCTGGCAATGCATATAATGGTATTGATGATGATGATGACTGTCCAAGTCCAAATATTGAAAGATTTACCGCTGCCGATTTTGACACAACAAAGGTATTTAATGTTGGTGATGAAGTAATTCTAATTGATAGTTTATATAACAGAACAAAGGCTACTGTTCAACCTGGTACTAACTATTTCAAAACTTGCGGAACTACTGTTGTTGTTGAAGCTGGTGTTACACTACGAAGAGAAGGATGGATTATTGGTTATATTTGCCCAGGTCAAAAAGGGTTAAAACCAAATCCTATACAAGGTGCTGTTGCTGTTATGCATGAATCTGCTTATGATGGTATTGATAACGACCTCGATGGTTTAATTGATGAAAATGAATCATTGCATTTTAAATCTAGAACTGAATATAGAAATAATGATGGTTCGTTAAATCCAAAACCAGCTTTGAAAAGAATCGATTACTTCAAATTATTGTCTACAAATAATTATAATACTCATTGGCATCCTTTGGTCGATGAAAAAAGAGACAATGATGCTGGTAATAAAATTACAACCTATGTTAAAACCAAAGATGGTGTGGAACTAAAAACATTTTGGTCAGGTGATGAAGATGGAGATTGGAATCCTGAAACAGATGATGTTGGTAGTGATGGTATTGGACCTTTAGATGATGGTTATACTGGTCCTGATCCAGACGGTAGTGAAGGAAATGGAAAACCAGATCAAGGCGAACCTAATTTTGGGAAAACTGATTCTGATGAAAGTGATCAGATAGGATTAACAGGTTTTAATTTCTTTGCATTAGCTGATGGTCCAGATATGAGCCAGGATGAAGATTTGTGGCAAAGAATGGAACCAGGTAGATTTGATGTTATACCAGCTGAATCTCAAGATGGTGATTTTATCTATTCATCTGGTTATTTCCCATTATTACCTGATAAAGAAGAAACCTTCTCTGTAGCATTGCTCTTTGGTGATGATTATGATGCAGTGATTAGAATGAAACGCTCTATGCAAACAATTTATAACAATGGTTATACTTTTGCTAAACCTCCTAGAGCACCAAGAGTAAATATTACTCAAGAAGATGGCAAAGTTACATTATATTGGGATCCAGCTATTTCTGAAAATACTATAGATGTAATGACTAAAGAAAAAGATTTTCAAGGCTTTAAAATTTACAGAGCTACAGACAATGATTTCCGCGATGCAAGAGTTATTACTAATGCTTTTGGTTCTTTAGTTGATGATAAACCTATTGCACAATACGATTTAGATGACTCTATACAAGGTTTCTTTTACGCAACAAAAGAAATGTTAGATATTATTGGTGGTTATTCTTTCTATCTCGGAAAGAATACAGGTATAACTAATAAATTTGTTGATTCTTCTGTTACACCTGGATTAACATATTATTATGCAGTTTGTGCTTATGACAGAGGCGATGCAAGTAAAAGTATATTTCCATCAATTAATTCAAAAACTATTATGGTAACACCTACTGGTGAAATTTTAACCAAAGGTGGTAACACAGCATATATTAGACCTGGTAGAAATGTTGCTGGTTTCCAACGAGCTAGCGTCCAAATAAATAAAAAAGATGGTTTCCTCGGAACCGGAAAAGTATTTGTTGATATTATTGATAATAAAGCTATAACTGAAACAAAACAATACAAAATGACTTTTGTTGATACAGGTGCTTCTAGAAAAACAGCTTATTGGTCTTTAATAAGTGAAAACGATACACTATTTAAAAATTCAGATCTTTTTAACGAGCCAACCAAAATATTTAATGGTATAAGTGTTGCTGTATTACCAGATATAATTGCAATAGATACAAGTAAAACAAAATTTATAGGTGTTTCAGATACTATTAAACAATCAATTTATGTGTTCAATGTTCCTAAAAATCCAAAATATAATGGTTTAGCTGTACCTTATGACTATGAAATTGAATTTTTACCTAATGCAACAGAAATGAGTGTTCCAGATACAATAGGAAATACTAAAATCACAGCTAAATCAACAAATATAAGAGTTAAGAATCTTACATTAGGTGGAACACCTGTTGAATATGTTTATAACGATAATAAAGGGGCAACTTCAGTAATATATTCTTTATGGTTTAAGGAATATAGTAATAATAAATACACTAGAACATGGCGTGTTGATTTAAGATATGAAAATCCTAATAAACAATTACCAACTAGCGGTAAGTTATTAATCAATACTTCAAAACCATTTTTAAGTACAGATGAACTTACATTTACAATAACACCACCATCTGTAGACAATGCAAAGGCTAAAAGTGATTTAGACAAAATCAAAGTTGTTCCTAATCCTTATGTTGTTACACATGAAGGAGAACCTAAACTTTCAAGCTTCGTAACATCTGGTAGAGGCGAAAGAGTTATAAGATTTACACATGTTCCATATAAATCAACTATAAGAATTTATACTGTAAGAGGTGAATTAGTTAAAACATTATATCAAGATGATTTATATAATGGCGATGTAAAATGGAATTTAAGAACAGAAGAAAACCTGGATGTAGCTTTCGGCGTATATATTTATGTAGTTGAAACCGATGGTATTGGTACTAAAACTGGTAAATTTGCTCTTATTAAATAGTGGAGTTAAAAATGAGAACTATAAAAATATTAACAACAATACTTATGATTTCTTTTATTGCATGGGGCCAAAGTAAAGTTGGCTCCACTGCAATGCCCTTTTTGACAATTGGTGTAGGACCTAAAGCAATTGGTATGGGTGGTGCTTTTACAGCTACAGCCAATGATGTAACAGGCATTTTCTGGAATCCTGCAGGTGTTTCAAGAATGGAAAGTAGCCAAGCTATGTTTACTCATTCTAAATGGTTTGCTGACATCAATTTTAACTGGGCAGGTGCTGCTATAAATTTAGGCAACATGGGAACTATTGGTGCTTCATTTATGTATCTTGATTATGGTAAAATGGAAGTAACTAATATGCGTGAACAAGAAGGCACTGGTGAATTTTTTGAAGCAAAAGATTTAGCTATTGCTTTACATTATTCTTATAATTTAACAGATAGATTTTCTGTTGGTGGTAATGTTAAATATGTAAGACAAAGTATCTGGCATTCATCAGCTTCAACTGTTGCTTTCGATTTAGGTATTTTATTTATATCTGAAATTGATGGTTTAAGAATTGGTGCAACAATTTCTAATTTTGGACCAGATGCTAAAATGGATGGAAAAGATTTATTATTCCAACATGATGCAGATGGTCAGCAATATGGAAATAATGACCAGGTATTAGGCTATTGGAAAACTGATGAATTTCCATTGCCTTTTACTTTCAAAGTTGGTCTAGCTTATGACCCTATTAAATTAGAAGACCATAAATTAACAATTGCTGCAGATGTTAATTATCCAAATGATAATTCATCAAGTGTTAACGTTGGTGCAGAATATACATTTATGAATTTACTTTCTTTAAGAGCTGGTTACAAATCATTGTTTCTTGATAATGCCGATGAAAGTTTTACATATGGTGTTGGTTTAATTCAAGAAGTAGGTAGAAATTCTTATTTAACATTTGATTATAGTTTTACAAAAATGAATAAATTAGATAATACCCATCAATTTTCTGTGGGTATTAGATTCTAACAATCAACAATCAATAACAAATAACGGAGTTACACAATGAAAAAGCTATTAGCTTTGTTCCTAGTTCTTGCAGTAAGCTTATTCGCAGAAAGCTTTACTGTTAATTTCAAATGCAACATGAGTGTGCAAGTTAAAAAAGGTCTTTTTACAATTGGTGCAGACAAATTAGTTGTAAGAGGTTCATTTAACGGTTGGAAAGGTGATGCCGATTCATTAACAAAAGGTGCTAATGATACAATTTACACATTAGCAAAATCAATTGATAGAGCAACTGCAGGAGCAGATGAAACAATTAAATTCAAATTTGTTAAAGCTCCAGATGGTTGGGAAAGTGACCCAGACCGTCAACTAACTATTCCAGCTGGAGTTAATTCAGTTGACTATTATGCATGGTTTAACAGGGATTCAATTTTTGTAAATTTACCTCCAAAAGATATTAAAGTTACATTCAAATGTAATATGGAATATGAAATAGGTTCAGGTAGATTTAATCCACCAGATGATTCAATTAGTGTAAATGGTTCATTTAATGGTTGGTCTTCTAAAAAAGATGTGTTAGACCCAGATTTCTTAAATACTAACTTGTATATAAAAGAAGTTATTATTGAAGCTGTTCCAACTGACAAAATTGAATACAAATTCTGGTATGAACCAGGTACATGGGAAAGTGTAGATAATAGAAAGTATGAATTTACACAAGAAGATTATGATAGAGGTGAAGTAGAATTACAAGAAGTATATTTCAACAATGGTTCATTGGAAACAATGACAGCAGGACCAGTTGCTGTAAAATTAACAGTATATACTAAAGATGCTGTGGCTGCTAACGGTACTAAATTTACTAACGTTAATACAGTTCATGTTGCTGGAAGTGCTAAACCTCTATCATGGCCAGGCGGTGGTTGGCCAACTACTGATGCAGCTTTAATGATACCTTTATATAATGATGGTACTCACGGAGATGCAGCTGCTGGAGACGATATATTTACAACAATTATTACTTTCCCTATATATACAGTATTAAATGTTGAATATAAATACTCAATTAATTTTGGTACACCTGATAATAGCGGTGTTAATGATAATGAAGGTTCTGTTGGTGGAAACCATATTTTGAAATTAAAATCTAATATGATATCTTGTACAGTAGTTGATACCTTTGGTTCTAATTTAGGTAAACCATCTTTCATAAAAGATGAAGTTTTAGGTGTCCAAGTTGTTGATAATGTTAAACCAGCTTCTTATGTACTTGAACAAAATTATCCAAACCCATTCAACCCAACAACAAATATTAAATTTGCTTTAACAAATGCTGGTTTCACTACATTAAAAGTTTATGATATGTTAGGTAGAGAAGTTGCTACTTTAGTTAACGAAAACTTAGCTGCTGGCACTTATAATGTTAACTTTGATGCTGCTAACTTAACAACTGGTATTTATGTTTATGAATTAAGAAGTGGCAGTGTAAAATTATCAAAGAAAATGATGCTTGTTAAATAATATTGTTTAACTACAAAAAGGGGCGGTTTTATGCCGCCCTTTTTTTTAAACTTTTCTTTTATTAATTTTATAAGTTTATTGGTATTTAATAAAATAATGGATAGTTAGATGAAAAAAACAGTGATTTTAATACTCATACTAAATCTATATGTCTTTTCTCAAGAAAAAATTATTGCTAAAATTGGTAATGATGTAATAACTCAAAAAGAATTTGAATTTAAATATGAAACTACTTTTAAATTACTACCAGTTTATTTTACTCCAGATACTTCTAGATATCATTTCTTATATAGTTTAATAGCTTATAAACTTTGGTACCTGGATGCAAAAGAAAAAGGCTACAAACTTTCTGATATCAACCAGTATCAATTAGATTATATCAAAAAAAATCTTCTAAAAGATGTATTATATAAACAGGAAATATTAAATAAAATCGTTATCACAAAAAAAGATAGAGATGAAGCATATTCGAAAATGCTAAAAGATATTGAGTGCTATTCTATTGCATCAAGTGACTCAATTTTGATTTTTAAATTTTATCAATCCTTTAAAAAAGGCTTTCCTTTTCTTTCTGTTTATGAAAATGATGAATTTGAAAATCAAAATCAACCAATTAAAATTACTTATGGTAATTTAAATGATGAAAAATTGGAAGATTTAATTTATTCACTAAAACAAGGTGAATATTCTAAACCATACAAAATAAATAATTTGTGGGCAATTTATTACGTAAATAAAATATATATGTCTCCTTTTACTATTGATATCCATTTGAAAGAAAAAGCAGATAAAATTCTTAAACAAAGAAAAGCAGATGCATTACTTGAGGAATATTTAAAGAAAATCAGTAAAAATTCACAATATAGTATCAACAACAAATTATTATTGAATTTTATTGAGAATGTGTATCCAAACTTATTCAAAAATGAAGATAAAAATGCTACCTACTGGACAGTAAAAAATAAATTTTTTCTTGATTTAATTAAAAAAACATCCGAAGATACGCTAAAAATTCCATTTATAAAATCCAAAAATTTAGAAATTAGTTATAAAGATTTTTTAATTTTTATGTTCAATAATGAATTTAAACTTTACAATTTGGATAAAAAATATCTGTATGCAAATATAAAATATCATACTCAAGAATTATATAAAAATGAAATTCTTTACAGAGAAGCATTAAAAAAAGAACTTGATAAAAATCCAGAATTTATTAAAGAATTTAGAAGTTGGGAAGAATATTATTATGGTAAATTTTACACAAATGATATGCTAGATACTATAAAAATATCGGATAATGAAAAAGTTAGATATAAAGAGATATTAAATAATTTATATTTTGAAGCTTTGCAAATATCAAATAAACAATTAGATGTATTTTCTAATATTTTACAAGAATTAAATGATAATAATTTTATAGAAATTGCAGAAAAATATTCTATAGATAAAAATATTAGAATAAAAATATCAAAAGATAATAACAGTGAATTTTTGAATTTTGTAAAAGATGCAAAAGCCAATGAAATTGTTGGACCATTTAAACATAATGATAATTATTACTTAATTAAGATTCTGGAAATAAGTGAAAACGATACATTAGCAAGAAACTATGATTTTACATCAAAATTAGCAGCTAAAAGGATGGGTGTATTAGGTACTTATACTGCAAAACTTGCAATAAAATATGGATTACAAATTAACGAAAGTTTAGTTAATAGTTTAGAATTAACCAATACTAATATGATGACATACAAGTTATTAGGTTTTGGTGGAAGAATGCTTGCTAATCCATTTATAGAACAATATATAGATTGGGTTAAATACTGGAAAGAAATGCAGCTTAATCCGTAAATGCATTTTAATAACAATAATTGGGTATAAAATGAAAAAGATTTTATTGATAACAATTGTTATAATAACAAAATTAATTGCATTTGAAATTGAAAGAGTTGAGCCTTCTAATTGGTGGGTCGGTTTTAAGGAAAAAAGATTACAAATAATGTTATATGGAAAAGATTTAGAAAATTGTAATGTAGAATTAAAAAATACTAAAGCTAGGTTATTTAAAGTAGACAAAGTAGATAATAAAAACTATCTTTTTTTAACACTTGACCTTACACAAGCACAACCTGGTATTTTTGATATTGTAATCAAAGATAAGAAGGATATTAAAACAATTAAATACGAGTTAAAGCTGAGGAAATATCAAAATGTTGGGAAAATAACACCAGGTGATGTAATTTATCTTCTTATGCCAGATAGATTTGCAAATGGAGATATTAATAATGATAAGGTTGAAGGTTATTATGAACAAGTTGATTTAAATAATGTCGATGCTAGACAAGGTGGTGATTTGCGTGGAGTAATTAATAATTTAAACTATTTTGAAAATCTTGGAATAACAGCTTTATGGTTAACTCCTTTTCAAGAAAATAATCAAAAAAAATATTCATATCACGGTTATGCTATAACAGATTTTTATAAAGTTGATCCACGTTTTGGCTCTAATAATGATTACAAAGAATTGGTTGATAAGGCACATAAAAAAAATATCAAAGTTATAATGGATATGGTATATAACCATTGTGGGCTCTATCATTGGTGGATGAGAGATTTACCTTCTTATGATTGGGTTCACCATCCATATGAATTAGGTAAAAAACTAACTAGTTTGAATATATTTGATATAGTTGATGAAAATAATTTATACAAACCAGAATTTAAAAGAACAAATTATAATCCTTCTACTGTTACAGATCCATATGCTTCTGAATATGATAAATTAAGATTTAATAAAGGTTGGTTCGATGTTGCAATGGCTGATTTAAATCAAAATAATGAATTTCTTGCACAATATTTAATACAAATGACAATTTGGTGGATTGAACAAAATAATCTAGATGGATTAAGAATTGATACATATCCATATCCAGAAAAAAGTTTTATGAATAGATTGGTAACTAATATTTATAATGAATATCCAAATTTTTATATCGTGGGTGAATCATGGACGGAAGATGTTAATAAAGAAGCTTTTTGGGCTCAAAATAATATTAATACATCTTTTTTTAAAACGTCCATTAAATCTGTGATATCATTTAAGTTTATGAATGCTGTACATGATGCTTTCAGACCAAATGGAAACATCTATGAACTTTATAAACTTTTGTCACAAGATTTTGTATACTATGAACCTGAATACAATATGACCTTTCTTGATAATCATGATGTCCAAAGAATATATCGTATTTACGAAAATGATAAAAATGCACTAAAAATAGCATTAACATTTTTACTAACTACAAGAGGTATTCCACAAATATATTATGGTACGGAAGTTTTAATGAATAAGGATATGAGTGTTTCACACGGTTTAGGTAGAGAAAGATTTCCTGGCGGTTGGGAAAATGATTCTATTAGTATTTTTACTCACTCAAATTTAAGTGCTGATGTTAAGGAAGTGTATTATTTTATGCAAAATCTATTAAAGTGGAGAAAAGATAACAAAGAATTTTTCGAAAAGGCAAAATTAATACATTATATACCTGAAAATCAGTTATATATTTATTTTAGAATATATAAGAACCAAACAATTATGGTCTTACTTAATAATAATGATAAGGATTTATCTGTTAATGTAGAACGACTTAAAGAAAATATTCAAAGTTATACAGTTGGTATAGATGTTATAAAGGGCATTAAATATAATTTATCGGATTTAAAAATCAGAGGGAATTCATCTTTGGTTTTAGAATTGAGCAAATAAATAAAAATATTTTGAAATAATAAATTTATTGATTAATTTTAAGTTCAGAAATTTACAATATTTAAGGGGCGGGAAAAATGAATATTTCACACATCGAACACATTGGTATTGCTGTAAAAAACATCGAAGAAGCTAAAAAGTACTGGGAAGACGTACTTGGCTTAAAATGTTATGCTATTGAGGAAGTTAAAGATCAAAAAGTAAAAACAGCGTTCTTCATGGTTGGTCAAACAAAAATCGAATTACTTGAATCTACTGATCCAGAAGGACCAATTGGAAAATTTATTGAAAAAAAAGGTGAAGGTATTCACCACATAGCTTTTGCAGTTGATAATGTTGATGAAGCTTTGGCAGAAGTTGAACAAAAAGGAGTTCAACTAATTGATAAAAAAGGTAGAAAAGGAGCAGAAGGTTTAAATATTGGATTTTTGCATCCTAAATCTACTGCTGGTGTTTTAACTGAATTATGTAGTAAATAACAAAAACCGGAGATAGAATGCACGACAAATTAAAAGAACTCAAAGAGCTGAGAGAAAAAGCTAAATTAGGTGGCGGAGAAAAAAGAATTCAATCTCAGCATAAAAAAGGTAAAATGACTGCAAGAGAAAGAATCGAAAAATTACTTGATCCAGGTTCTTTCCAAGAATATGATATGTTTGTTACTCACAGATGTACGAATTTTGGCTTAGCTAAAGAAAAATATTTAGGTGACGGTGTTGTTACAGGACAGGGTACAATTAATGGACGTCCTGTATATGTTTTTGCTCAAGATTTTACAGTTTTAGGCGGGTCACTTTCAGAAACTATGTCAATGAAAATCTGCAAGCTGATGGATAATGCCATGAAAATAGGAATACCTATTATAGGTATTAATGATTCAGGCGGTGCACGTATTCAAGAAGGTGTTACATCTCTTGCAGGTTATGGTAACATTTTCGAAAGAAATATTTTAGCTTCCGGTGTTGTGCCTCAGATTTCTGCAATTATGGGACCTTGTGCTGGTGGTGCTGTTTATTCTCCTGCTTTAACAGATTTTACTATTATGACTAAAGGTAGCTATATGTTCTTAACTGGTCCAAGAGTAGTAAAAACTGTAACAGGTGAAGTAGTTACTGAAGAAGAATTAGGTGGTGCTAGTGTTCATAGTAAAAAATCTGGTGTTTCTCACCTTGTTGCTGAAAATGAAGATGAAGCAATAGAAATGATTAAAAAATTATTAAGTTATTTACCACAAAATAATCTTGAAGATCCACCAGTAGTTCCTTGTAACGATCCTATTGATAGAATAATACCAGAATTAAATACAATTATTCCAGAAAATGCTAATAAACCTTATGATGTAAAAGATGTAATTCATCATATTGTAGATAATGGAGATTTCTTTGAAATTCATGCTGATTATGCTAAAAGTATTGTAGTTGGTTTTGCTAGATTTAATGGCATTCCAGTTGGAATTGTTGCAAATCAACCAGCTTATCTTGCAGGTGTTTTAGATTGTGATTCATCTAGAAAAGGTGCAAGATTTGTAAGATTCTGCGATGCTTTCAATATTCCAATAGTTTCACTTGTTGATGTTCCTGGATTTTTACCTGGAACAGGTCAAGAATACAATGGTGTTATTGTTCATGGTGCTAAATTATTATATGCTTATGGTGAAGCAACTGTACCAAAATTGACTGTTGTATTAAGAAAAGCATATGGTGGTGCTTACATTGTTATGGGATCAAAACACTTAAAAGCTGATGTTAACTTTGCTTGGCCTGCTGCTGAAATTGCAGTTATGGGACCTAAAGGAGCATCCGAAATTATTTTTGCTAAAGAAATTGCTGCTGCTGAAAATGATGAAGAAAGAGCTAAAATTGCTTTACAAAAAGAAGAAGAATATCGTGATAAATTTGCTAATCCTTATCAGGCAGCAAGTTACGGTTATATCGATGATGTTATTGAACCAGCTGAAACTCGAAAAGTTATTATTCGTTCATTAATGTCTATCTTAACTAAGCGAGAAACAGTTCCACCTAAGAAACATTCTAATTTACCATTATAATTTGGTGATGTATGGAAAATAAAGAAAAAGTTGCAGCTATTGCAATTGCATTACATAAATTTATGAATGAAAATATAGCTTCATCAGAAGATAATAAAAAGTGCGTTGGGGGAATAACTTCAGCATGGACATTAAAAACTTTAGTTATGAGACCTCAACCAGTTAAAGTTAGTTACTTAAAGCCAGTAAAAAAATAACAGGAATTAAATATGAAAAAATATAACATAGTAGTAAACGGAAACTCATACGATGTTGAAATTGTCAGCTTTACTGGTGCAAATGCTGTTGTAAATGTTAATGGAGAAACATTCAATGTCGATCTACCACAACAAGTTACATCAGCACCTGCAGCTGCACCTAAACCAGCACAAAAAGCTGCTTCTAAACCTGCTGCGGCTCATTCCACTACTCATGATGCGAATGTTGTAGTGGCACCAATTCCAGGTACTATTTTGAAAGTTCTTGTTAAACCAGGTGATAGTGTTACAGCAGGTCAAGAAGTTGTAATACTTGAAGCTATGAAAATGGAAAATATTTTAAAAGCTGAAAAGAGTGGTAAAGTTAAGGCGGTTAAAGTAAATCCAGGTGATACTGTTATGGAAGGTGATGTTTTAGTTGAAATTGAATAAACTTTTTTGTCCCTGAATTTGTTTCATTTAAAGGTTTTCCTCCTTTTCCTTTAATGGTCAAGTTCAGGGGCAGCCTTTTTTAAATGGTAATGGTTATGATAACATCAATTACAAAAATTGAACATAGTATTATAAGAATTCAAAAAGCAATTTCATTTGCAAATAAAATTTCTCAACTTTCTAATAATAAATATATTAAATTTCTAAAAAAACATCCCACTTTCTTTGTCAACATTATTTCCTTAAGATATCCTCTATCATATAAGCTTATTGATAAATACGAACTTTATTTAAATTGGGAATATTTAAGCGCCAATACTAATTTAAAATGGACTGAAGAGTTTATAGATAAGTATAAACACAGATGGCATTGGATAGGTCAATATTGCCTTTCACATAATCCTGCTTTGCCTTGGTCAAGAAAACTTATAGATACTTATTATGATAAGTGGGATTGGAGAGGAATTTGGAGTTTAAGTACTAATACTGGTATACCGTTTAATAAAGATCTAATTGAAACATATAAAGATAGATGGAATTGGCATCGCCTTAGTTGGAATCAAGCATTAAGGCTTTCAAATGAATTAATTTCTTCTTTTAAAGATAAATGGAATTGGAAAGGCTTAAGTCTTAATAATACTCTTACTAATGAGTTAAGAAATAAGTATCCAGATAAATTCAATTTTAAAATTACTCAATTAGTGATTGAAAAACCACAAAATTTAAATGAAGAAACTATTGAAAGATACAGAGATAAATGGGATTGGAATCAATTAAGTTGGGATGAGGATATTCCGTGGTCAATTAGGTTAATTGTTAAATATGAAGACAAATGGAATTTTGGAGAGCAAGGGTTTAGTAAAAACGAAGCTCTTCCCTGGAGTTTGGAACTTATTAAAAAGTATGAAAATAAATGGAATTTTTACCGTTTAAGTGCTAATAAATCTGTTTGGGAAAGAGCTTTTAAACCATATATTAATGATGAAATTATTATTAAATTTTTTGAAGAACTAGGTGTAAACTAAAATCTTGTTGATATTCCAATTTTCAACACTTTGTATGTTACATCTTGATAATTTCTTGATAAATTTGATCCATAATTATCGCCAATATCTTTCCACCATCCATATACATAGCCAAAATCGAAGCTTGTATAGTCTGTTAATGAGTACCCAAAACCAAAAGTTACAAATTTTTTATTGAAAGTTGAATTATCGGATTTATATGCTGAGTTTTGTGTAATGAAACCAGCCCTTAGTCTTAAACCGATATCATAAATATGATGTTCAGCACCAATGTTGATATCATAAATACTTTGTAACTCATTAATTATTTTGTCATTGTATTTTTTTACAAAATCCTGAGATAAACCTTCTTTGTTTTCTATTTCAATTTTGGAATAATCTATGTATTTTAAATCTAATGCAAATAATGTATTAAATTTAAATGTTGATGCTGAAATAGTGATATTATACGGTGTAATAATTGAATATTTTACTTTGTCTGTATATTGATATGGGTATTTTAACGGTATATTATTAAATACTGCGTTTGCGTTTTCTGAATAATTTTCTTCTATTTCATATTTTGTTGGTAAGCCTAATGTAAACCCAAATCTAGCAATATTTTTTAGTTGATAAAGTAGTCCAAACTTAAAACTAGTAGCGGCTAAGTTCCATTTTATTTGTTTTTCCATTATAAAATTATTAAAGTTTGTACTTTTGGGATCTGAGGGATCAAGTGTAATGCCTGAATAAATACCATTAATATCTTCTTCTTTGAATGAATTCGATTGTTTGTAGTTTCCGTTAATAAAATCTATATCTATACCAAAAAATAAATCTTTATCTATTTCAAGTGAACCTGCTACTGATAAACTTCGTAGATTTCCATCTTTTCTGTTGTCAATTGTTTGCAAAAGATCCTTTGTCAGTGGTGACGGAGAATTCTTTGGCCTTAGTATCAAAAAATAGGGGATATCTGTTGTATCAGATAGATTTTTGGTTAGATAGGAAATGTATGTAGAATTAGGATTTATACTTCTATGTTTATTAATTTCTGTAAAATCTTTGTTGATATTGTAGGAGAGACCTAAAACAAAACTACCCCTAATTGTTGGAAATGGATAAACATATGTAATGTTAGAGAGATTTATATTATTTAAATCAGATGTTGTTTGTGTATTAAAAAATTTTACTTTGTTGTTAAATGTATAAGAATCCAATCCAAAAGAGAATTCTTGTTTTTTTATCAAGCCTAAACCTGCTGGGTTAAAAAAGAAAGCGGAATAATCATCACTAACAGAGTTAAATGCATTTCCCATACCAATACTTCGTGGGCTATATCCTAATCCATGATATGATAATCTTAGCCCATCAGATGTTGTTTGTGCTAATAATAGTAATGTAAAACTTAGAATAAATAATATTTTTTTCATTGTTATTTCCCTCTACTACCATCAGAATTTCTTTCAGATCTTTTGTTAGTGTTTTGGTTGCTATTGGTATTGTTTGTGCTTTCTGTTTTAGATTTACTTGATGAATTATCGTTTCTATTACTATTAGCTACTGGTTGAGGTTCATTTATAGAAGTATTACTCGATGAAACGGCAGGTGCTGAATAACTACTACTTGAATAGCTATTGCCAACATTACTATTAAAATAATTAAATTCAATTAGCCACCAAGGTTTAGTATCATAATAATAAATTGAATTACCATAAAAAGAATTATTATTTTGATGATAACGTGTGCTATCGTTATAGTTGTATTCAATAAATTCGTTTTCTGTAATAGCTAATTGCGTATAACAACCATTTATAAATAAAATTAAAAATATGATGTATGTTAGATAAAAGTACTTTTTCATAATTATTTCCTAATTAGATCTATATTAGATCTATTGCTTCTTTCCTGTTTTGTAGGTTCTGGAGCTTTTGGTGGTTCTGGGTTACTACGATTTTCCAAGCCTCTATTATTAATTTCTGGTTTTGGTTGATTTCCAGTATTTGATGGTGTAATATTTCTATTTCCACTCTGGTTATTTGGTGTATTTTTTGACGCATCATCGTTTCTGTTACTTCTATTGATAGAAGGTTGTTGAGCATTATTTGACGGTTTATTCTGCTCACCACGATTAGAGTTGTTATAATCTCTATTACTTCTTGTATTTTGATAAGATGGTGTATTGGATGATGGCAGTGACGAATTTGAAGAATTTCTAGAACCATCATCATTTCTATTAATGTTGTTGTAATTTCTAATATCTTTTGGTTTTTCATCTTTGGGTTTGTTATCAACATAAATGTAAATAGGGGGATACCACCACCATGGTCTCCAATAAAAGTCGGAGTAATAATATGGTCTATACCAGTAAGGATAATTCCAATGCCACCATCTCCACCATGTTGGTGTGTAATTATAGTAATATTCGTAATATTCATAGTTATATGGTGTTAATAGGTTATCATAAAAGTAATTGAATGAGTATGATGGATAATAATAAGTCGAATAAACTCTTGGAAAATAATATGGCTGTGCTAAATCTTCTAAATTATTAGATGATGAATTGTAATTTGATTGATTATTATAATCAAGTTGTTGCGTACTTCCCTTAGTATCATAGGACGTAGTATTAGGGGCATTATAATTGTTATAATCCCTAAACTCTATTTGTGTGTAACAACCAGAAATAAAAATGGCCAATATTGCGAGATATGTAAACTTATCTAGTTTCATTGTTTATGTTTGATATAACTTTTATTTTATTATATATTTCGTTTATTGCATAAAAAATTATAAGTATACAAATTACAAAGCCTAGCATAATTATATCGTTAGATATTTCAATGTTTATAGACTTAACAAATTGAAAAAGTATATTTAAATTTGTGAAAAAATTAACTTCCTTTTTTGTTGTTATAATATTACTATTTTGAATATTTATTCTTAATATAATAAATAAAGTTGTTAAAACCAAAAAAATAAATCCAATTATTGATGATAAAACAATTGTATCTGTTCTATCTTCTTTTTTCTTTTCTTTATATATATTATCGAGAATTATTTGAGAAAAATTAGCAGGGGCTTCATAAATATCAAGTGACTTTAAAGAACTATGAATTCTTTCATATTTAGTAAAAAGATTATAACATTCGGAACATTGTTTTATGTGATTTTCTAAATAGTATTTATCTTGATAATTTAATTGATTATCAAAGAATTCATTAATGATTTGAGAAGTTAAATGTTTCATTGTTTATATTCCTTAATAAATTTCATGCTTAATATTGGTTTTTTCTGCAATGCTTTTTAATAAATTTCTTGCACGATGTAATGTAACTTTAACATTAGTTACAGTCATACCAGTAGAACTTGCAATTTCTTCAATAGACATCTCATCAAGATAAAACATAGATATAACAGCACTATATCTGACTGGTAATTTTGCCAAAAGATTATTAATGATTTCACTAAAATTTGTAATATCAGAAAATTGCATATCATTGTCATCATATAAACTTGATAAATCATTAACTGGTTCGTCGTTATCATCAAACTCAATATCTATAGTTTCAATATTTGTTTTATTATTTGCAATTTTTGTAAGAGCTGTGTTATAAACAATTCTATAAAACCAGGATGAAAATTTCGATTCCCATTTGAAACCAGGTAATGCTTTGTATGCTTTAAGAAAGCTATCTTGCAAAGCTTCTTCTGCATCTTGTTGATTTTTAATCATACGAACTAATAATGAAAATGCTTTATCTTTATATCTATCGATAATATATTTAAAGTCTTCGGTGTTTCCCTTTAAAATGGAATTTATTATTTCCTGATCGCTTAATTTTTTCATAAGATTTTTTTATGTTAAAAAAATATAACTATAATTAAACTATTATGCAACTTAATTATTAAGACATAAAGAAGTTAGAAAAAGTTACAAATAAAGATTGATAATAATAAATGTTGGTTATTTGGAATGATAAGTCAAAAAAATAGAGCAATTAATCTTTGATGTAAGAGTATTAAATGATACCAATTTTATCTTTATTTTGAATATAAATTACTCTTGTATTTTCCTTGGTTAATTAAAAAATTATTATTTGGAATAAAAATTGATAAAATGTATTAAATAATATTCTTTTAAAAAAAATAATAAATAGTAAACATAATTTATTTTGAAAAAATTATGATTTTTTATATATTTAATAAATATTATTGTTACTATGAGGTAATATGAAAAAGATATTATTCCTTCTTTTTAGTTTTATAATATTATTTGCTCAAAGCACAGCAAATTATACCTTTACATCATCAAATAATGGTAGCTTAGTTGATATGACTGATGCAGAGGTCATTCTTTTACCAACTAATGCTACAGGAGATTTTGCATCACAATTACACGAAATTAGCTTTCAGTTTGTATTTATGGGAATTCCATACCAGCATTTTTCTGTAAATTCTAATGGATTGCTTAGATTAGGTACAAGTTTAATATCAAATACAGGTATTAATGATCTAGCAACAACCTCTAACCTTCCTTTAATAACACCCTTTTGGGATGATTTGAACCAAACTGAAAATCAGGCTTTAAATCCTAAAAGTAGAGTATTAAAAAAGGTAATTGGAAATGCACCTAATAGGATTTTAGTAGTTGAGTGGAGAGATTTTGTTATATCAAAAAATGCTCTTACTGATAGCCAGACTTCTACATTTCAATTATTACTTTATGAAACTGGTAAAATAGAATTTATTTATGGAAAAATGCAAATAGCTGCAGGAAGTAATATTGTAACAGCTTCAATTGGTTTTTCATTTTCAAAAGCAAACACAAAGTTACTATCAGTAAAGAGTTTATCTCCATATACAATTGGAACTACAACTACAGTAACTAATAATTTAATAAATATAAGTGATGCTGGTGATATAGCAGAGTTGAGTTCGGATAGTGATGGACAAAGAGTAGTATTATCTTTTACTCCATCCAATGCTATACCCAATCCTCCAACTCAATTAGTATTTACAAACATATTGGCAACATCTTTACGATTAAATTGGAATGACGCAACTAATGAAAAGGGATATATTATCTATAGATCTATTGATGGAGTTAATTATACTCTAATTACTGGTTCTCCACTTACGGCAAATACAACTACTTATCAAGCTACAGGTTTGCAAACAAATACTAAGTATTATTTTAAAGTTTATTCGATTACAGAAAGTAAATTAAGTACTCCCCTTATAGATTCTTGTATCACTTTGGCACCTTATGTTAATGGTTTAATCAAAATTGGTGAGCAGGGAGATTATATTAAAATTCAAGATGCTCTTAATGATATGGCTTTAAAGGGCGTTAATGGTACAACAATTTTGGAAATTAATGATGATTACAATAAGGCTTTAGAAACATTCCCGATTAATTTACCATATATTGTTGGTGTTAACGAGGATAATAGAGTTATTATAAGGCCATCAATCAATAACAAAAATTTCGTTTTGCAACCACCAACAGCAAATTATACTATAAAATTTAATGGTGCTAAATATTTTACTATTGATGGTAGACCGGGAGGAGTGGATACTATCAATTTAATGCAAATAAGTACTATTGGTAATTATCCAGCAATACAATATTTAAATAATGCACAATATAATAATTTAGTTTACCTAATTATCAAAGGAAATAATGCAAATACTTCTGGTACAATGGGAGTAATTAATTTTTCAACAACAACAAGTGGAACAGGGAATAATTATAATAAAATATCTAATTGTGAGGTTACATCTAATACATCTTATCCAAATGTACTAATTTATAGTTATGGTTCTTCTACAATTTCAAATCAATATAATATAATCGAAAATTGTAAATTTTATAATTGGCGTCTGACAACTACACAATCTGCTATATTATTGTCAAGTTATAATAGTTCATGGTATATAAGAAACAATCATTTTTATCAAACTGATCCCTATTCAGGTGTTAATAGTGCTACAATAACAGCAATCACAATTACATCTGGTACAAATTACATTATAGAAAACAATTATATTGGTGGTAGTCAACCATATGCAAATGGTTTGTGGAAAATTACAGATACATCAACAACCAGTAGATTTGTTGGTATCAATTTAGGTTTTACTGCAAATGTCGGAAATAATCTTATTGCTAATAATAAAATTAAAAATTTTAATTTTCTGACATCATTAAAAATAACAACAGGTGGAGGTACTTGGTGTGGTATTCAAATTACATCAGGAAAGTTCAATGTTAATAATAATGTTATTGGTTCATCTGATAGTGCTGGAAATATTAAACTTATTTCAACTCAGCCCACCTGGATGGTTGGAATGAATTTATCAGGAAGTAATACCGGTGTTACAGATACAGTTTACAACAATATTATTAGTGGATTAGCTAATATTGGTATAGACTCTATTTCAAGCGGAACACTTAAAGGTATTCAAATTGCTGGAACGGCTAATAAATATATTGCTAATAATACAATTGGTAGTATATCAACACCTAACTCTTTGTTTGCTGGAGAAGAGAATAAAACATTTTTAGCAACACATATAATAGGGCTTGATGTTTCTTCGAGTGCTACTAATGTAATATAATGCAATAATATTTATAATCTTAGTAACTTTGGAGTTTCTGTATCTTCTGGGTTGACATATGCTATTAGAGTAACAAATGGATTATTAAATGATATTACGCAAAATAATATTTCAGATATAATTTCATACAATAAATACCCTACAGGTGGTGGTAGTACTCCAACTGCAGGAATTTGTGCTACAGCTGGTACTAATAATTTTATTTCTAAAAATATTATTAGTAATATTGAAAATAAAATTCCAGCTAGTATATGGATTGCAGGTATATTATCTGGTACAAATAGCACTATTTATTCAAATAAAATTTTTAACTTAAGAGGAGATAATAATTCTAATATTGTTGGTATTTATAAAACAGCAAATAACTCTTTAATATACAATAATATGATAACATTAGGAGTTAATTTATCTAAAAATACATCTTTAAAAGGAATTTATGATGCAGCAGGTAGTAATAAATATTTCTATAATTCTATTTATTTAGGTGGTATAGTAGATAGTGCTTCATATTCGACTTATGCATTTCAAAGTGATGTAGCTAATGTTAATCGAGTTTTCAAGAATAATATTTTTGGTAACTTAAGAAGTCACTTTAAAGGTAGTGCGAAACATTATGTTATTCGTTATGGTGGTAGTTCTACAAATCCTACTGGATTAATTTCAGATTACAATATTTTTATAAATAAATCAGAACCAATTGGGTATTATAATGGCAATGTTAGAAATACTATTAATGATTGGAGAATTGCAGTAGGTTCTAATAATGATCAGAATTCAAGAATTTATTTTCCTCAATTTATTGATACTTTAAACGGAGATTTACATCTTATTGTTGATGCTATAGACCCTAATTTACAAGGTTTTCCAATTTTAGAAGTAGTAGATGATTTTGATGGTAATAGCAGAGATCCAAATAGCCCTTATATAGGTGCTCATGAAAATATTAGTTTCCCTTTACCAGTGGAGTTATCATTTTTCGATGGTAAAATTGATAATAATAAAATTTTATTAAGTTGGGAAACAAAATCAGAAATTAATACTAAAGAATTTGAAGTACAAAAACTTTTAAACGAACAATGGATAACAATTGGTAAAGTAGCAGCTAATGGTAATACTAATAAAACAAATTTTTATAATTTTATAGATAATTCTTTGATAATGAAAAATCAAGAATATAGAATAAAAATTATAGATAATGATGGTAAATATAATTATTCGTATCAAATAAATGTTAAAGGAGTTTTGCCATTAAAATTTAGCCTTGAACAAAATTATCCAAATCCATTTAATCCAATGACTAAAATTAGATTTACTATACCTGTTGAATATTCAAATAATGTAACATCACTAAAAGTGTATGATGTATTAGGTAAAGAAATAGAAACACTAGTAAATGAAGTTAAAGAGGCTGGTAATTATGAAGTTACTTTTGATGCTAGAAAATTAGGTAGTGGTATATTTATTTATCAATTGCAAAATGGTAATATGAAAATAAGTCGTAAAATGATATTAAATAAGTGAAAAATTAGCAAAATATTACAATAAAAAAGCCTTCTCAATTTTGTAGAAGGCTTTTTTTGATTCAATTATTTTATTTATAACCTTCTTGGTGAACATCTTTAACAGCTCTACCGGAAGGGTCTATCATATTTTTAAAAGATTCATCCCATGCTAATGCTTCCGCAGTACTACATGCAACTGATGGAACAAATGGAACGCATTTAGCAGCATCATCACCGGGGAAGAATTCTTCAAATATTGAACGGTAAAAATATTCTTCTTTTGTTGTTGGAGTATTAATAGGAAAACGATATTTTGCGTTGGCTAACTCATCATCGGATACAAGTTTGGCGGTTTCAGCTTTTAGTGTATCAATCCAGCTATAGCCAACTCCGTCAGAAAATTGTTCTTTTTGTCTCCATGCAACAGATTCGGGTAAATAATCTTCAAATGCTTTTCTTAAAATCCATTTTTCTATTCTTCCAGCGGGGCGTTTATCTTCTGGATTAAGACGCATTGCAACATCCATAAATTCTTTATCGAGAAATGGAACTCTGCCTTCTACTCCCCAAGCTGCCAGAGATTTATTAGCTCTTAAACAATCATACATATGAAGTTTTGAAAGTTTTCTAACTGTTTCTTCGTGAAATTCTTTTGCATTAGGTGCTTTGTGGAAATATAAGTAACCACCAAAAATTTCATCTGAACCCTCACCAGAAAGAACCATTTTAATACCCATAGATTTTATAACTCTAGCCATCAAATACATAGGAGTTGATGCTCTAATCGTAGTTGTATCGTATGTTTCAATATGGTAAATTACATCTCTTATTGCATCTAAACCTTCCTGGATAGTAAAATTAATTTCGTGGTGAATTGTTCCAATATGTTTAGCTACATCCTGAGCGTGCTTTAAATCTGGTGCACCTTTTAATCCAACTGCAAAAGAGTGGAGTTGTGGCCACCATGCATCTTGCAAGTCCCCACTTTCAACTCTTCTTGCTGCAAATTTTTTTGCTACTGCAGAAATAATTGAAGAATCTAAACCACCTGAAAGCAAAACTCCATAAGGAACATCAGACATCAACTGCCTGTGAACAGCATCTTCTAAGGCTTTTCTAAGTTGTAAAATATCACTTTTATTATCTTTTACTGCATCATATTCAAACCAATCTCTTACATACCAGCGTTTGGGTTCTTCATCTTTACTGTAATAATAGTGCCCTGGTAAAAATTCCTTAATTATTGTACAATAACCAATGAGTGCTTTCATTTCTGAAGCTACATAATAATTGCCATATTTATCCCAACCTTGATATAGTGGAATAATACCAATGTGATCTCTTCCTATTAAAAATACATCATTCTCAATATCATATAAAGCAAACGCGAAAATTCCATTTAAGTCGTCAATGAAATTAATACCTTTTTCTCTATATAAAGCTAAAATAATTTCACAATCTGAATTTGTTAAAAATTCATAAGGTTTTTTGAGTGTTTTTCTTAATTCCCTATGATTATAGATTTCACCATTGACTGCTAAAACAACTTTTCCATCTTTTGTATAAAGAGGTTGTTTACCAGATTGTGGGTCAACAATAGCTAATCTTTCATGAGCCAATATAGCTTTATCAGATGCGAAAATTCCTGACCAATCTGGACCGCGGTGTCTTAATCTTTTAGACATATCAAGTGCTTGTTGCCTTAAACTTTCATTATTTTGTTTGATGTTAAAAATTCCAACTATTCCACACATATGATTTCCCTTTTAGTTGTTTTTTATAAAACTTTATAGTTTAAAAAATATTAGGAAAAAAGCAAGAGGATATTATAAAAAAATTTAAAAATACAAACAAAGTTGAAAATTATTAAGGTTATTAATAAATAATTTCACTGATTTTGTTTTATAACTTTAATTTACACAAAGGGGAATTAAATTATTGAAAGTTTTAAAATTATAAATATATTTCTTATATTTGTAACTCACAAATATAAGGAAATTGAAAGATGTTTAGAAATTTTCTTCCTAAAGAAGTAGATTTTTTTGAATTTTTCCAGGAACATATTGACTTAACTATTAAATTAACTAATGAGATTAATGAAATATTTAAAAATCCTTCATTAGTGGAACAAAAACAAGATGAAATTAGAAAATTAGAAAAAAGACTTGACCACATTGAAGTTAACTGCATTGAAGCATTACACAGAACTTTTATTACTCCTTTTGAAAGAACAGAAATTTATAAACTCATTAAAAGATTAGATGATATAGCAGATGCTTTAAATAGTGCTTTATCTAGAGTTTATCTATATGATATTACTACTATCAAAAACGAGGTGTTTTTAATTCAGGATTTAATTGTATCTTCTTTGTATGATATTAAAGAAGCATTGAAATTGATTGAAGATATGAAGGAAATAGAAAAAATTAGAACACTCTGTGATAGTGTGAGAAAAAAAGAAACAGAGGGTGATAAAATTTATAGAACTGCGATAAAGAGTTTATTCCAAAGTGAAAATGCTGTTGAAATAATAAAATGGAAAGAAGTTTTAGATAAAGTTGAAAAATCTTTAGATAGATGCCAGGATGTAGCAAATATAATCGAAGAAATAACAATTGATAATGCTTAAGAGGAATAATTATGAATGATACTATTTTTTGGGTAGTAGCAGGAACTATTATTGTAGCTCTATTATTTGATGTTATTAATGGTTTTCATGATGCTGCTAATTCAATTGCAACTATTGTATCTACAAGAGTTTTGAATCCTAGATATGCTGTAATTTGGGCTGCTTTTTTTAATTTTGTTGCGATGTTTGTATTTGCTCCTAAGGTAGCAAGTACAATTTCAAAAATTATAAAAATAGATCAAACTGATATAACTTTTGTTTATGTTGTATTAGCAGGTCTATTAGGTGCAATATTCTGGGATTTAATAACCTGGTGGTTTGGATTGCCAACATCTTCATCTCATGCACTCATGGGTGGATTAGCAGGTGCTGGTATAGCTTATAGAGGATTGGATGCCATTCATTGGTGGAACCTTGAAAAAGCTATGTTATTTATTCCTTTAGCACCAACTCTTGGATTAATAGTAGCATTTATTATCATGTTTTCAACATACTGGCTTTTAAGAAAATGGCGACCTTATACTGTTGATAAGGTTTTCAGAAAGGGACAATTAGTTTCGGCTGCGATGTATTCATTGGGTCATGGTGGGAACGATGCACAAAAAACTATGGGGGTAATTACAGCACTTCTAATTGCATACAATTATTTTCCTTTAAATAAACAATTATCACTTACAGATACTCCATCATTATTAATTATTTTTTCATGTCATTTGGCTATGGCAATTGGTACTCTTATGGGTGGCTGGAAAATTGTGAAAACGATGGGTATGAAACTTACAAGACTTAAACCTGTACACGGATTTGCTGCCGAAACTGGAGGTGCTCTTACAACTTATTTAGCTACATTTTTGGGAATCCCTGTTTCTACTACACATGTAATAGCTGGTTCTATTGTTGGTGTAGGAATGACAACTGGTATGGGCGGTATTAAATGGAAAGTTGCTTATAGAATTGTTATCTCATGGTTTTTAACGATACCACTATCTGGTCTAGTAGCAGCTATTTGTTTTTGGATAATAAAACTTTTTATTTAATATATGAATATTCTAAAGGATAAAAAAATAATTTTGGCTGTTTGTGGAGGAATTGCAGCTTATAAAACTCCAATTTTAGTCCGTGAATTAATAAAAAATGGTGCAATTGTTAAAGTTGTAATGACACCATCTTCAAAAAATTTTGTAACAACATTAACATTAGAAACTTTAACGAATAATATTGTTATTTCGGATATATTTAATTTACCATATAATCATAAAACCTGGCATATTGATTATGCAGAGTGGGCCGATTTAATTGTTGTTGTCCCGGCGACCGTTAATACTATTGGAAAAATAACCAATGCAATTGCTGATAATCCTGTAACAACCTTGGTTTGTGCAGCAAGAAATAGAGTTTTGTTCGTCCCTGCTGCTGATATGTATATGTATAATAATACTTTCTTCCAGGATAATTTAAAAAAATTAGAACAACAAGGGCATTATGTACTACCAGCAGAAGAAGGATTTTTGGCAAGTGGTCTTTCTGGAATTGGAAGAATGCCCGAAATTGATAAAATAATTGATACTATTAAAATATTGATTTTATCAAAAACAAAAGATTTAATTGGTAAGAAAGTTTTGGTTTCAGCTGGTCCTACTTATGAAGATATTGATCCAGTAAGATATATTGGTAACCGTTCCAGCGGTAAGATGGGATACGAAATAGCAAAAGCTTGTTATCTCAGAGGGGCAAATGTAACTCTTGTAAGTGGGCCATCTCATGAAGAAATCTATCCTGAAATTAAAAGAATAAATGTCCGTTCTGCACTTCAAATGAAAGATGCTATTATTGGTAATATTTTAAATCATGATATTATTATCATGGCTGCTGCTGTTGCAGATTTTAGACCTGCCGATGTTGCAAAAAATAAAATCAAAAAAGACGATAGTAGTTTTGATTATTCTATCAAACTTGAAGAAAATCCAGATATTCTTTTTGAAGTGAATAAATATTTAACCGAAAATAATCAAAATGTTTTTAAGGTAGGTTTTGCTCTCGAAACAGATAATGAATTAGAAAATGCTAAAAAGAAAATGAATAAAAAAAATCTTGATATGATTGTTCTTAATTCTTTGAATGATAAAAATGCTGGTTTTGAATTTGAAACTAATTCAATTACTATTTTAAAGAAAAATTCAAATAATTTAATAAAATATCCACTTTCTCATAAATTCGAAATAGCAAACATTATAATAGATAATATAGTAAATTATGAATAAAATAATTACACAAATAATTGAAACATTATTATTTCAAATGGATTTAACAGGCGATAATTTATATATACCTAAAGACGAAATAATTAAATATTTTACTAAAATCCACCAAATCCAAATAGAAAAACCGCAAGAAATTCATAATAAAATAGAAAACTCAGAAATAGCAATAAAAGTAACATCTCTATCTGAAATAAAAACTATTGAAAAGGAATATCAAAAAGAATTGCCAGATACAGCCCAAAAAGTGGTTAAATCTGTTTCTATCCCTAAATTAAATATATTAACATCAGCATTGGAAAATAAAGATTATGAAAATATTAAATCATTAGATGAATTTAATAAAGCAATATGTAATTGTAAAAAATGTCAATTGGGCAATACAAGAACAAATTTTGTTTTTGGGGAAGGTAATCCAAATGCTGATATTATGGTAATTGGTGAAGGACCAGGCGCTGAAGAAGATGCTCAAGGAAGGCCATTTGTTGGAAAAGCTGGACAGTTGCTTGATAAAATATTGGAATCAATAAAATTTAAAAGAGAAGATGTCTATATTGCAAATGTTGTTAAATGTCGTCCGCCGGGGAATCGTGTCCCACAAGATGAAGAGGTTGCTCAATGTTTGCCTTACTTGATTAAGCAAATTAAATTAGTAAATCCTAAAATGATATTATGCGTTGGGCTTACTGCTGCTTCTTATCTTTTACCAAAAAAAAATACGCTGCAGCAGTATAGAGGACAATTTTGGGATTTTATGGATAAAAAACTACTTGTTACCTATCATCCAGCAGCATTATTAAGAAACCCAAATCTTAAAAAAGATACATGGGAAGATGTTAAATTATTCCGCAAATATTACGATAACAACATCTTAAAACAAAAATCAATATTTGAATAATATGGCAAAGAAAAAAGATAATAAATTACAAGTTCCAGAAATTTCGTTACCCGTTGATCAAAATATTGAAATGAATGTAATTGGGTCGATGCTATATGATAATGATTCAATACCTCGAATTATTGAAATCTTGCCAATTGATGCCTTTACCGAACCTATATTTAAGAAAATTTATGAAATTATTGTAAATTCTTTCGAAAAAAATAGAAAAGTAGATGTAATTACTGTTATAGATAATTTATCAAATGATCCACAATTTGCTAAAAACATAGACCAACATAAAGAACTATTATTAAACATAACATCAAATATTATTTCAACTATTAATGTTGATGAGCATGCTTTAATACTTCAAGATAAATATATAAAACGTAAACTAATTAATACTAATATTGAAATAGCTAAGTCTGCTCAAAGCTGGCAAGGTGAAGTTGATGAGTTATTAGATTTAGCTGAACATAAAATCTTTGAGATAGCAGAAGAAAAAATGAAAGCAAACTATCGAGATATGAAATCTGCTATCACAGAAGCTTACGAATATATTGAAGTTGTTCATTCCAAAAAAGATCATAATGTTTCTGTAAAATGTGGCTTAACTAAATTAGATGAAATAACTGGAGGATTTCACAAATCTGATTTAATTATAGTTGCGGCAAGGCCTTCAATGGGAAAAACTGCTTTTGCTTTGTCAGTTGCAAAAAATGCAGCATTGAAATATAATGTTCCAGTTGCGTTCTTTAGTTTAGAAATGTCAACTATGCAATTGGCTTTAAGATTGATTTGCGCTGAGGCAAGATTGGATGCTCATCAAGTAAGAACCGGGAAATTACCAAGTTCGGAATTTGCTAAACTAACTAAGACATTGTACAAATTATCGGAAGCACCTATTTATATTGATGATTCACCTTTGCAAACAGTTTTAGATATTCGTGCTAAAGTAAGAAGAATGGTGGCTGAAAAAAAAGTAGGTTTGGTTATGATTGATTATTTGCAGTTGATTAAATCAGCCGGAACAAGTAAAGAAATAAGTCGCGAACGTGAAGTATCAATGATATCGAGTTCGTTAAAAGCTTTGGCAAAAGAAGCCAATATACCAGTAATAGCGCTCGCACAGCTAAATAGATCTGTTGAACAAAGAAGTGATAAAATTCCACAGCTTTCTGATTTAAGAGAATCAGGCTCAATTGAACAAGATGCAGATCTTGTAATATTTCTTCACAGACCGGAATATTATGGGATTAAACAAACTAAAGATGGGCAATCTACAGAAGGTATTGCTCAAGTTATAGTTGCCAAGCACAGAAATGGCCCTACCGATGTTGCTAATTGCAGATTCTTTAAAGAATATGCTCTATTTGATAATCTTGTTAATGCTAATTTAATTGAGCAAAATACACAACCACAAAAGAATAATCCAGGATTTTGATGTGATATAAATCAATTCAATATCAGATATAAAACAATAAAAACGCCTAAAAATTCCAAATAACAATCCTGATTTAAAAATAATATTAAATAGGTTACTCATAAATTAATATTTAAAAATTGCACTGGTTGAATTTATCCTACCTAAATAGTTTTTGTCCTAAGAATTGAATTCTTCATAATGCAATCAAATTTTTGTAAGTCTTATAGTGTAAAATATTAACTATATAGTAAGAATAATGTTAATTTTTACTTTTGTTTATTTAAGTGATGACTGATAATTTATTGATATACAATTAGATATAGAGGGTAATTGTAAAAATTATTTTAAAAAAAATGTAATATTTAACTTGACTAATTGAATAAATTAAGTTAAATTTGCAAGGTAAGTGGTGAAAAGTGTGTAAAAGTGGAGAAAAATCCCATTAATGTTTATAGGTAGTGCAAATACTTCGTTAGATGCTAAAAATCGTTTTATTATTCCTGCTAAATTTAGAAAACATATTAATCCAGATGAGGCTCAAAAATTCATCATTAATAAAGGTGTGCTTAATTGTATAGATGTTTATCCTTTAAGCAGTTGGAGAAAAATTGAACAAAAACTATCAAAATTAAATCCGTTCAATCCTAAAGATGCTAAATTTTTACGAATATTTACACTACATGCTAACGAGTGTGAAGCTGATAACCAATATAGAATTATTTTGCCACAAGTGCTTTTAGATTACGCTAATATTGAAAAAGAAATTTTAGTTGTTGGTATGGCTGATAAATTGGAATTATGGAATCCTAAAGAATATGAAAAGTATTTGAATATATCTTCAGATGAATATGAAATTTTAACGCAAGAAGTTATGGGTGGCGATTTAGATGTCCCAAAATTTACATAAAAGTGTATTATTAGAACAACTAGTTGATAATGTTTTTACAGATAAAAATGGTGTATATTTCGACGCTACTTTTGGACGTGGTGGACATACTGAATATTTAGCTGCTAAACTTGATAACAGTGCAAAAATTATTGCTTGTGATGTCGATGAAAAAGCATTCTATTTTGGAAAAGAAAAATTTAAGGATGACCATAGGATAATATTTTACAATACTAATTTTTCAAATATTGATATTATTGCCAAAATAGAATTTGTAGATAAATTTGATGGAATAATAGCTGATTTGGGAGTTTCTTCCCCTCAGTATGATGATGTTGAGTATGGTTTTACTTTTAGAGATAAAGCACCGTTAGATCTTAGGTTAGATAAAAGTATAAACTTGACTGCTGCAGATGTTCTCAACGATTTTGAACAAAATAAAATTGCTGATATAATATTTCAATTTGGCGAAGATAAAAATGCTAAAAAGATTGCTAAAGAAATTGTAAAATTTCGTGAAAAAAATAAATTTGTTTATACTACTGATTTGGTCGAAATAATAAAAATTATTGTGCCACCAAATTATCTTAATAAAACTCTTAGCAGAGTTTTTCAGGCGTTGAGAATATATATTAACTCTGAAATGGAAGTTCTTGAAAAATTTGTTAAAAAATCAATTGATTTATTAAAACCAAATGGAAGATTAGGTATTATTACATTTCATTCTTTAGAAGATAGAGTTGTAAAAGAAATTTTCAATAAAGAGAGTAAAGGTTGTATTTGTCCTCCTAATTTTCCAGTTTGCGTATGTGGCAGAAAGCCTAATATTAGATTGTTAACAAAAAAGCCCATTGTGCCAGATAACGATGAATTAAAAAATAATTTTAGAGCTAGAAGTGCAAAATTAAGAGTTATAGAAAAACTATGAGTAAGCAAAAGAAAAATATATTATTTAACATCATTTTAATAAGTTTGATAGTTATAACTATAATATTTTATGTTGTAATAAAAATTGAAATTCAAAATATAGAGAAAGAAAAATTAGATATTGAGCAATCTTTGAAAGTTCTTAATGATGAGCAAAATATTATGCTTGCTAAGATTCAAAAATATCAAAGTGCTGAGATTGTAATACCTATTGCGACGCAGAATTTACAAATGATAAAAAATTTTAATGTTGATGAGGTTGAGTTAGTTAAAGATGAATTTATCAATTTGATGAAGGTTATTGAAAAGAAATATGAATAACCTCAGAATATTTAGTACTGTCATATTGTTCTTTGTAATTTTGATTATTATAATTGTAAGATTAGTAAATCTTCAAATAATCCATCATGATGAATATTTATTTAAGGCCGAACGTCAACAATTCAAAACTAAAGAAGTCTATGCAAACCGTGGTTTAATTTGTGATGTTAATGGTGATATTCTTGCTTATAATATAAATGTTGTTGATTTTTTTGTAGATACCAGAATGTGCGATGCAAAGAAAAGAGAAATTATTGCAGATAAATTTTCATCAGTGCTTGGGATTAAAAAGCAAGAATTATTAGATAAGATTAATTCATCCAATAGAAATGTTTGTGTAGCTAAGGATGTTACTTTAGATAAGGCTTTAGAATTAAAGAATTTTGTAATTGATGGTTTATTTTACGAAGAAAAGCAGTTGAGAGCTTATCCGTTTAATAAGTTAGCATCGCATATAATTGGATATGTCAATAAGGAGTTAACAGCAGTTGATGGAATTGAAAAAGTTTATAATAAATATTTGAGTGGACAGAAAGGATTAATTTATTATGAAAGAGATGTAAGAGGCAGAATTGTACAAATACAGAATGATTTAAGTGTTCAGCCTAAAGATGGTGCAGATGTTTTCTTAACAATTGATAGAGTTTACCAACAAATACTTGAAGATGAATTAGATAAGGGAATAAAAAAATTTTCTGCCAATTATGGAATTGGGATAATAATGAATCCTCAAAATGGAGATGTTTTAGCTCTAGCGAGTTTGCCTTCATACGATCCTAATGATTATGGGAAATATTCAAATGATGAAAGGAGAAATAAAGCTATTACTGATCTTTATGAGCCGGGTTCAACCTTTAAATCTATTGCATTGGCTACATTTATAGATAACAATCTAGTAAAGGATAATGAGATTATTGATTGTTCTCAACCAATTAAAGTTAGTAATGTTACAATTAAAGATGACCATGGTGTTGGTGCTGTTAGGCCTATAGATATTTTGGCACATTCTAGCAATATTGGAATGGCTAAACTTAGTACACGCATTGGAATTGAAGATTTTTATTATTATTTAAGAAATTTTGGTTTTGGAAATATTACTGGTTTGGGGTTGCCTGGAGAGGTTAACGGTATTTTACCAAAACCTAATAGTATTAATCAATTTAACAAAATGTATATGTCTTTTGGCTATAATGTTTCTGTTACTCCGATACAAATGATAACTTCTTACTGTGCATTAGTTAATGGAGGAACTTTATATAAACCAAATATTGTAAAAAAAATTGTATATAAACAAAGTAATAAAGTCGAAGAAATTCAACCACAAATTGTTAGAACTTGTATTTCTAAAAATACATCTGATAAAATTAAAGAGTACATGAAAGCGGTTGTGGAATATGGAACAGCGAGAAGAGCTTTTGAAGATTTTAAATTTGTTGAAATTGGTGGTAAAACTGGTACTGCACAAATTATTGAAAGCGGAAAACATACTAATTTAAGGCATAATTCATCTTTTATTGGTTTTATTCCTTATAATAACCCTAAATTAGTATGCTACATTCTAATTAGCGATCCTAAAGGTGGCTTTGCTGGTGGACAAGTTGCAGCACCTGTTTTTAAAAATATTATGCGTAAAATTCTTATAATAAATGATGATTTATTACCGAAAGATAAAAAACAACTTGCGATTAAAATTGATACAAGTTTGTTTGATATAAATACAACAAATATTATGCCAAAACAAAAAACAAAAACTAAAAAGAAGTAAAATATGGAGCTTTCTTACTTACTAAACTATATCAAAGCTATTCAAGTTGTTGGAAAAGTAGAGCAGAGGGATATTTCTGGAATAGTTTATAATTCAGCTAATGTAAAGAAAAATTCTTTATTTGTTGCTATTAAAGGAACTAAAGTTGATGGACATCGTTTTATACTTGATGCTATCAATAAGGGTGCAGTTGCAGTGGTCTTAGATGACGATAATGTCGTTCCGGATAATATTTTTGAACATAGTAATGTTACCAAAATATTAGTTAGTAACAGTCGTAAAACGATGGCTCAGTTAGCTCATATTTTTTATAAAGAGCCATCCAATAAGTTAAATGTTTTGGGAATAACGGGTACCAACGGTAAAACTACCACTACTTATATAATCAAAAAGATTATTGAAAAAAATCATCAAAAAGTTGGGTTAATTGGTACAATTGCCAATTATATAGGCGATAAAAAAGTAGAGACAAATTTAACTACACCTGAATCTGTTGAATTATGTGATATGATGAAACAAATGGTTGATGAAGGTTGTAATTTTGCCGTAATGGAAGTTTCATCACATTCGCTGGTTTTAAATAGAGTAAGTTCAATAAATTATAAAGTTGCAATTTTTTCTAATCTTACTCAGGACCATTTAGATTTTCATCAAACAATGGATGATTATGCCAAAGCTAAAAAGATTTTATTCGATGGATTGAGCGAATCTTCTTTTGCTGTTGTTAATAGTGATGATGAGTATTCTAAATTTATGGTAAAAGATACAAAAGCTAAGATTATAACTTATGGTTTTTCAAACGATGCAGATTTTCAAATTGTCGATTTTCATAACTCTATCGATGGACTAACTTTCAATATTAAACATAATAAAGATGTTTATTCTATAAAAGCGAAGTTAATTGGTAAATTTAATGCTTATAATCTAACAGCTGCTTTTGCTTCTACATTTGTTTTAGGAATAAATCCTGAGATTATTGTATCGGCTATTAGTGAATTTGAGGGAGTTCCTGGTAGATTTCAAGTGATAAAAAAAGCATCAAAAACAGTTGTAATTGATTATTCTCATACACCCGATAGCCTTGAAAAAGCATTGTTTACATTGAGAGAATTGGCAAACAATCAACACAAAATATATTGTGTTTTTGGAGCAGGTGGAGATAGAGATAAAACTAAAAGGCCAAAAATGGGGAAAATAGCTTCTGAGCTTGCTGATAAAGTCATTGTTACTTCAGATAATCCAAGAACAGAAGAGCCTTTAGCTATTATTGAAGATATTAAAGTTGGAATAACAAAGGATAATTATGAAGTAATTCCAGATAGGGAAGAGGCAATTAAATATTCAATTATAAATAGCGAAAATAATGTCATAATTTTGATTGCCGGGAAAGGACACGAAGATTATCAAATTATTGGTACTCAAAAAATTCATTTTTCCGATTATGAAACAGCAAAGAAATATTTAGAAAAATTATGATAGAATTTAACTTAAAAGATTTAGCTCATATTCTTAAAGCGGAAGTTTTTAATCCAATGTATTTTGAACCTTTTGATAATATTTCAACAGATTCAAGAATTATTAATAATAAATCAATATTTTTTGCTTTCAAAGGTGAAAAATTTGATGGTCATAACTTTGTAAAATCAGTTTCACAGGCAGGTGTAAAATCTGTAGTTATCAATAAAGAGAGAATTAGTGATTTTAAAAATTTAAATATTTCAATTTTTGCTGTTGATGATACTATTAAAGCATATGGCGAATTAGCAAGAGTTTATAGAAATAGAATTAAAGCTAAAGTTATTGCAATTACTGGCTCCAATGGAAAAACTACTACAAAAGAATTATTAGCCCATATTTTGAGTGGTCAGTATAAAGTTGTTAAAACTTTAAAAAATGATAATAATCATATTGGTGTACCAAAAACTATTTTAAGTGCAGATAAAGATACTGATTATATTGTTTTGGAAGTTGGAACAAATCACCCTGGTGAGATTGAATATTCTGCTAAAATTGCTCAACCTGATTATGCATATATTACAAATATTGGTGATTCACATCTAGAATTTTTAAAAGATAGAAATGGTGTACTTGAAGAAAAATATAATTTATTCAAATATACTGTATTAAGAGCCGGTAAAATTATTGTTAATCTGGATGATCCATTGATAAGAAAAAAAACCGAAGGATTTATTGAATGCATTACTTTATCTTTTGATAGAAAGGCTAACTATGAAGGTGAAATAATTAATATTGATGAATTAGGAATTCCAACTGTTAGAGTTAAAACTTATAATGGTATCATAGCTGACTTTAAAAGTCCTTTATATGGTCTTGTTAATGGGAAAAATTTATTTGCTGCTGTATCTATTGCTATAGAACTTGGTTTACATGTTGATGAGATACAAAAGCAATTAGATATTCCATTATCAGTTGAAAATAGAATGAATGTTATAACAAAGAAAAATAGCATTATTATTAATGATTATTATAACTCAAATCCTTCATCAATGAAAGCAGCGTTAGAATATCTTGGTTTTCTAAAAAAATACAAGTATAAAATGGCTATTTTAGGCGATATGTATGAATTAGGAGAATATGCTATTGATGAGCACAAAAAATTGTCATATCTGATAAATGATTCAGATATTGCGCATATATGTTTAATTGGTAATTTTATGAAATATTTGGTATCAGAAATAAGCCCAGTTAAAATTGTAAATTATTTTGAAAATAGAGATGATTTAATAAAATTTTGCCATGATTTAGATATTAACGGGAAAATTATACTTATTAAAGGTTCCCGTGGTATGAAAATGGAAGAATTTGCAAATATTTTAAATAAAAAAGGGTAGTTATGTTATACTATTTTTTTACATGGATTAATAAATTATTTGAACCACCTGGATTTGATGTATTTAAATTTATTACATTCAGAGCAGCAGTTGCAGCTTTTACAGCATTTTTTGTATCGATTTATTTAGGTCCTAGATTAATTAAAAAATTGCAAAAAATGCAAATCGGAGAAGCAAAAAAAATTGATGGACCACAAAGCCATTGGTCCAAAGTAGGAACTCCAACAATGGGTGGTATTTTAGTTATTTTTACTGTTACTTTAGCTACTTTGCTTTGGAGCGATATTAAAAGTATTTATATTATTCTTGCTTTGTTTGTTATATTATCTCTTGCTGGTTTGGGATTTTTAGATGACTATTTAAAAGTTATTAAAAAATTTAAAAATGGTTTGATTGAAAAATATAAATTATTAGGACAGTTTATTGTATCTTTAATTCTTGCATTAGCTATTTATTATTTACCACAATTTGCGGGAATAAATTCTCAAACAACTGTTCCTTTTGCTAAGGATATGAATTTGGACTTTGGAATTTTTTATATTCCAGTTATTATATTCATTATAACAGCTACTTCAAATGCTGTAAATTTAACAGATGGATTGGACGGGCTTGCAATTGGGACATTTGCAATAGTGGCATTAGCCCTTTCGTTTATATGTTATATATCAGGAAATATTAAATGGGCCGATTATTTTAATATTATATATTTACCCGGAAGTGGTGAACTAACAATTTTTGCAGCTGCTTTATTTGGTGCTGCTATTGGATTTTTATGGTTTAATACTTATCCGGCACAAATATTTATGGGAGATACTGGATCTTTAGCTCTTGGTGGTGCTCTTGGAGTGATTGCAATTTTAGTTAAAAAAGAATTGTTATTGCCATTATTGGCTGGTATTTATTTTATTGAAACTGTATCTGTAATTATTCAAAGATACTATTTTAAGTATACAAAAAAGAAGTATGGAGAAGGTAAAAGAATTTTTAGAATGGCGCCTTTACATCACCATTTTGAAATGAAAGGATGGCCAGAACCTAAAATTGTAATTAGATTTTATATAATAACAGCTATACTTGTTCTTTTAAGTTTAACATCATTCAAAATTAGGTAATAATTATGAATATCAAAGATAAGAAAGTTACTATTCTCGGTGCAGTCAGAAGTGGTACTAGTGCTGCTTTACTAGTTCAAAAATTAGGTGGTATACCGTTCGTTAGTGATATGGCACCTGAAGAAAAATTAATTGATGAAAAAATAAGATTACGAGAAGCAAATATCCAATACGAATTTGGACAACATAGCGATAAAGTATTTGATTGTGATTTTATCATTACTAGTCCAGGTGTGCCTACTAATTCTCCAGTGATTCAAAAAGCTCTCGAAAAAGGGATAGAAATATATAGTGAATTAGAATTTGCTTCATATTTTTGCAAGGGGAAAATTATAGCTATTACTGGCTCAAATGGTAAAACAACAACTACAAGTTTAGTACATCATTTATTAAATTCTGCTGGTAAGAAAGTGTATTTAGCAGGTAATATAGGATTTGCATTTTCAAATATATGTCTTGATGTTAAAGCAGATGAATGTGTTGCTTTAGAAGTTTCGAGTTTTCAATTAGATTGGAACAAAAAATTTAAACCTTTTGTTTCAGCGATTACTAATATTACTCCAGATCATCTGGATAGATATCCTTCATTTGAAGCATATAGAAATGCTAAACTAAGTATTTATAAATATCAAGACGAAAATGATTATGTTATCCTAAATTATGATGATAAATTTTCACCAAATGAAATTGATAATCATAATGTTAATATGATTTATTTTTCTTTAGAAAGGAGCATGAATAATTCGATCTATCTTGATGGTGACAATATAATCTTTAAAAAAGATGGTAAAATTGAGTTTAGTTGTGATAAAAATATTTTACAGATAAAAGGTTTGCACAATGTTGCTAATGCTATGGTAGCTATAGTTGCAGCCAAATTAACTGGTTGTTCTAATGATGATATAATTAAAGGGCTTTCATCTTTCGATGGTGTTGAACATAGATTAGAGTTTGTTAGAGAAATTAATGGTGTTGAATATATAAATGATTCTAAATCAACCAATATTGATTCACTTTATTATGCATTGAAAAGTTTTGATAAACCAATATTTTTGATACTTGGAGGAATTGATAAAGGTAACGATTATAATATTGTTAAAGATTTAATATTAGAAAAAGTAAAGAAGATATATGCAATAGGACAATCTGCAGATAAAATCTTTAGCTTTTTCCGACAAGATATTAAAGTTGAGATAAAAAAAGATTTGAAGGAATGTATTGATTCTGCAATTAGTGAAGCAAGAGAAGGGGACATAGTTTTATTATCACCTGCTTGTGCAAGTATGGATATGTTTAAGAATTACGAAGAAAGAGGAAAAGTCTTTAAAGAAATTGTAAATAGTTTATAATGAGAAAATTAGGAATAACATTATTTTTGATGGTTCTTGCTCTTATGTTATTTGGTTCAGTTATGGTTTTGACTGCAAGCTCAACTTATAGTTCATTTAAATTTGGTGATCCTTATGTTTTTACAAAAAGTCATCTTGGAAAAGTTCTTTTTGCGTTTTGTTTGCTAATTATATTTTCGGCTATTGATTATGAATATTATAGATATTATAGCAAACTTGCATTGTTCTTTGGAATTTTGTTACTCATTGCAACACTATTATTTGCGCCTAATATTAAAGGTGCTGAAAGATGGATAAATATTGCAGGTATTAGATTACAACCAACTGAAATTGTTAGACCTTTGCTTTTTTTACATCTTGCTAATATGATTGAAAAGAAAGGAGATTTAATAAAAGATTTTAAAGGTGGATATGTTTATTTACTCTTTTGGGTCTTAGTTGTTGCAGCATTAATTGTAGCTCAACCTAATTTGAGTAATGCCACTTTAATTGTGTTGATTTCTTTATTGATATTTTTTGTTGCTGGAGCAAGAGTTAAACATATATTAACTACTTTATTAACACTGGGTGTTTTCGGGCTTTTAATTATGTTAGCTATGCCGCACTCTCGTGCAAGAATATTAGCTTTTGTTACAGGTATAGCTGAAAAAAAAGCAGGAAATATACAAGTTTATCAGGCTCTTATAGGAATTGGAAGCGGTGGAATTACAGGTGTTGGTCTTGGAAATAGTAGACAAAATAATTTATTTTTACCAGAGCCTTTTGGAGATTTCATATTTGCAATTATTGGCGAAGAACTCGGATTTATTGGCGCGGTTACACTTGTTTTGTTTTACTTCGCAATCTTTTTTGTTATGATACTTATTGCTAAAAAAACAGAAGATAAGTTTGGTAAATTAATTGTTTTATCCTTTGCTTATATGATTATTACCAGTGCTTTTGTAAATATTGCTGTTACTATTGGTATTGCTCCAACTACTGGTATACCTTTGCCATTTGTGAGTTATGGTGGCACATCAATTATTGTGTTATCTATTGTTATTGGTATTGTTGTTAATATTGCTTTTGCTAATGAAAGAAAGTTATCTCAAAAAATTTTGGTTAACATAGAGAATTTAAATGGATAAAAGAATTAAAATACTTTTTGCTGGTGGTGGAACAGGAGGACATCTTTATCCCGCTATTGCAGTTGCTGAGGAAATTCAAAATTTATATCCACATACTGAAATAGCTTTTATTGGTTCAAAAGATAAGATTGAGGGTAGAGTTGTTCCTACTTTAGGATATCAGTTTTATCATATTTGGATATCTGGTTTTCAAAGAAAATTGACTTTGCAAAATTTGTTATTTCCTGTAAAGTTAATTTCTTCATTAATAAAATCTTTGTTTATTTGTATGAAATTTAAAGCAGATATAGCAGTAGGATCAGGTGGTTATGTCTCTGGACCAGCTATATGGGCTGCTAAGGTAATGGGTGCAAAAATTGTATTATTGGAACAAAATACTTATCCAGGTATTACTACCAGAATTTTAGAAAAATTTGCTGATGAGATTCATGTTACATTTGAAGAATCGATAAAATATTTAAGATTTAAAGATAAAATTAAAATTAGCGGTAATCCGGTAAGAAATTCTTTAAGACTTATTGATAAGCAAGAAGCTAGAACCAAATTAGGGCTTAAAGATAAATTTACAATACTTATCACTGGTGGTAGTTTAGGTGCAGCTACAATAAATAAAGGAATAGCTGAAAATCTTGAAAAAATTAATGAAATGGGCATTCAGTTGATTTGGCAGACGGGTAAGTATTATTATGAACAATACAAACATTTAGCTCAGGAAAATATAAAAATAATGGATTTTATAGACGATATGCAAGCAGCTTTTTCAGCTTGTGACTTGGTTATTTCTCGTGCTGGTGCTAGTGCAATTAGTGAGATAGCAGTTTTAAAATTACCTGTAATTTTGGTGCCTTCTCCAAATGTTGCTGCTAATCATCAATATTATAATGCTAAGTCTTTGGCGGATAAAAACGCTGCTATATTGATTGAAGATAAAGATTTTGTTAATGAGATAGTGCCTACATTGTCGAAAATATTCAATAATCAAGATATTTTAGTAGAGTTATCAAAAAATATTGAAACATTTGCTAAACCAGAAGCTACTAATGTAATAGCTAATTCAGTATTAAAAATTTTAAAAATTTAGAAATAAATAAAACCTTTTTTTAAAAATAAACAAATAATATGCCAAGGTGGAAAAATGTTTGGAAAAGTTAAACACATTTATTTTGTAGGTATTGGTGGAATTGGAATGAGTAGCATTGCCGAAGTTCTTATCAGTCAGGGCTTTACCGTTTCTGGTTCTGATAGAGCTGAATCTGATATTACAAGAAGATTGCAGGATTTAGGTGCACAAATATATATCGGGCACAATGCTGAAAATATCAAAAATATTGATGTATTAGTTTATTCTTCTGCTGTGAGTGAAGATAATCCAGAAATTCAAGAAGCATATGAGAGAAAAATTCCTGTTATCAAAAGAGCTGAAATGCTTGCAGAATTGATGAGGCTAAAAATTGGAATTGGAATAGCGGGTACTCATGGCAAAACTACTACTACTTCAATGGTTGGGTTAACTCTTACGGAGGGCGGTATTGATCCTACTATCATTGTTGGTGGTAAATTAAGTGGTTTAGGTGGAACTAATGCTAGATTAGGTAAAAGCCAATACATTGTTGTTGAAGCAGATGAATTTGATAGAACATTTTTAAAATTAACACCTGTTATTGCAGCTCTAACAACACTAGAGGCAGAACATCTTGATACATATAAAGATCTGGAAGATATTAAGGGTGCATTCATAGAATTTGCAAATAAAGTTCCTTTTTATGGTTTTTGTGTTGTTTGCCTAGATGAACCTGCTTTACAGGATATAATTCCACAAATTAACAAAACAATTATAACATATGGACTTTCAACTCAAGCAGATGTAAGAGCAGTTGATATTAAATATAATTCGAACACTACTACATACAAAGTTAAATACTTTGGTAAAGTTTTAGGAGAAATAAAGTTAAATATTCCGGGTGAGCATAATGTAAAAAATTCTCTTGTAGCTGTTATTATAGCTCTTGAGATGGGAGTACCGTTTGAAACAATTCAAAAAGCACTTGCTAAATTTACAGGTGTTTATAGAAGATTTGAAGTAAAATACAATCAAGAAATTATGGTTGTTGATGATTATGCACATCATCCAACAGAAGTAAAAGCTACATTAAATGGAATAAGATCTGGTTGGGATAGGAGATTAGTTGCTGTATTTCAGCCACATCTTTATACTAGGACACGAGATTTTTATGCCGAATTTGCTAGAGAATTTCTTAACTCAGATGTTTTAATTTGTACTGATGTGTATCCTGCAAGAGAAGAGCCAATTGAAGGTGTAACAGGTAAACTTATTGCAGATACTGCTAAAAAATATGGTCATAAACATGTTATATACGAACCTGATAAAAATAATATCCCTGCTCTACTTAATTCTATTAAACAAGATGGTGATATTATTGTTACGATGGGTGCAGGAGATATATGGAAATTAGGTGAAAAATTTATAGAATTAATTAAAAAATAATGAAAACACAAACTAAAATACTTGGATTTTTATTATTCTTTTTGTTGCTAATTGGAGTTTTTTATTTATCTCTTATCGTGAATGACGATACACATGAAGATGAAATCAAAGTTATCCAACTTATCGGTTGTGATTTAATAAGTAAAGAAAATTACTTAAAATTTGCAAGATTAGATAAATCAGATAATTATAAAGATATTAACTCTATTATTATTCGTGATCGATTTATTAAACATCCTTATATTAAAACTGTTACTGTGCAATTTACTGATAAAAATATTTTAACTGTTAAAATAACCGAAAAAAATATAAAATGTTTGATTTTAGGAGATACTATTACCAAAGCAATAACCGATAATTTTGAGTTTATACCATATTTAAAGGATACAAGAAATAATAACTGGATAAAACTTACAAATTTTGATGAAACATCAACTAAAATATTTACTATAAATAAATCAAATAATATTGTTAAAATATTCAAAGTGCTTGATATAATGCAAAATATTGATCCAGAATTGCTTTCAAAAATTGTTAGAATTGATAATGCTAAAAATCAATATTTAACTTATTATACATCCGATAACAATATCATAAAAATGGAATACGATAAAATTGAAAAGACAACATTTATACTAAGTAAAATTTATTCAAATTACATTAAAAATATAAGTAATTCATATATCAATATGTTATATGATAATTTTGTTTACTTCAGTAGTAAAATACCAAATGATAGTGTAAAAAATATAGGAATATAAATATGAAAAGAGAGATAGTGGCCGGTATTGACCTTGGTACTACAAAGGTATGTGCTGTTATTGGTGAAATTAATAGTCAAGGAAAAATTGATATTTTGGGTTTTGGTAAAGCTGATAGTAAAGGTATTACCAAAGGAATGGTAACTAATATTATATCAACTGCTGAAGCTATTCAAGAAGCTGTTGAGATTGCTAATAATCGTGCAGGAATTAAAGTTACTAATTTCAATATCGGTGTAGCTGGTGATCATATTAAAAATTATAAATTCAAAAATTATGTTACTATTGTTAACAAAGAAGTTGGTATTACAGAGGATGACTTAAAAAGGCTTGATAATGATATCCGTAGCATGAAAAGAGAAGCTGATAAAAAAATATTACATATCATACCAGAAGAATATATTGTAGATGATACATTTAATAACATCGATAATCCCATAGGTATGCAAGGTAGCAAATTGGAAGCTATTAATAATGTAATTATGGCAGAAGTAAGATTTCTCGATAATATTCAAAGAGCGGTTGAAAAAGCTGGCTATACAATAAATAATTTTATTCTTCAACCATTAGCTTCAGCTAATTCAGTTTTGGAAAAAAGCGAAAAAGAAGCAGGAGTTTTATTAATAGACATAGGTGGTGGTACAACAGATATCGCAATTTTTGAAAACAATAAACTTAAATTCTCAAAAGTATATGGTATTGGTGGTAGAATGGTTACAAATGATATTCGTGAAACACTTAATTTAGTTATGGATACAGCAGAAGAAATCAAACTTAAATATGGTTATGCTAGTTTAAAAGCAATTGTTAAAGAGCAAGAAATTATTGTTCCTGGAATTGGTGGAAGAGCTAATGTTCCTATTTCCGTCTCAGTTTTAACTGAAATTATTTATTATCGCATGAGAGAGCTTTTTTATTTTATTAATAAAGACATAGAGTCATTAAATTATAAAAAAATTATAAAAGGCGGAATTGTTCTTACAGGTGGAGGATCTTTACTCAAAGGATTAACTGAGCTCTCGGAAGAAATGTTTGGTTTTCCTGCTAGAATTGGAATCCCAATAAATTTAGGTGGTGGGCTTTCAAGAGAGTTGGAATCCCCAGAATTTGCAACAGCAACTGGATTAATCACTAAGTTTGAGGGGTTAACTTCTCATAATCCAATTGTACTCACAATAGAAAATAAAAATAGTATTAAACAAGAAGTTAAACCTTCAGTAAATGTTGATTTTAATGAAAATATTGTAGAAGAATTACCAGTTAATTCAAATAATCAAGATGTTAGTAACCAAAAAGATAGTAACAAAAAATCATTCTTTAAAAAAATAATTGATTTTTTTGAACAATTATAATTAATAATAGACCACAACAGGGAGGAATCATGATACCTGAAAATTTAGATGTAGTTATTGAAGAAAGATTACGCGATAATGCCTTAATTAAAGTTATCGGCGTTGGTGGTGGAGGCTGTAATGCTGTTAAAAATATGATTGAAAGAGGTATAAGCGGAGTTGATGTTATTTCTGTAAATACTGATGTTGTTGCTTTAAACTCTAATCCTGCGCCAATTAAAATACAAATTGGCAAACAGCTTACAAAAGGATTAGGTGCTGGTGCTAATCCGGAAGTTGGAAGAAAATCAGCTGAAGAAAATAGAGCTGAAATTGAGGATATTCTCAAAGGTGCTGATATGGTTATTGTAACAGCTGGTATGGGAGGTGGTACAGGCACAGGTGCAGCTCCTGTTATTGCTTCTGTTGCTAAAAGTATTGGTGCTTTAGTTATTGGAATTGTCACAAAACCTTTCCAATGGGAAGGACCTGCTAGAATGCGTAATGCTGAGGCAGGTATTGCTGAATTAAAACAACATGTTGACAGTTTAATAGTGATTCCTAATCAAAGAATTGCTAGTTTGGCAGATAAAAAAATTACTATTAAAGAAGCTTTTAATAAGCCCAATGAAGTTTTATATTTAGCTACTGTGGGTATTACTTCGATAATTAATGAAGAAGGTTTTATAAATGTAGATTTTGCTGATGTTAAAAGAGTAATGTATCAAAGTGGAAATGCATTAATTGGTGTTGGAACTGCTTCCGGTGAAAATAGAGCTACAAAAGCTGCTCAAATGGCTATTTCATCTCCTTTATTAGAAGGTATCAATATCAAAGGTGCAAAAAATTTACTACTTAACATCACAGTAGGAGAAGATTTTTCGTTTGATGAATTAGAAGAAGGTAATAAAGTTATTCGTGATGCCGCTGGAGATGGAGTTGATATGATATTTGGTGTTACTTTCAAAAATGATATGACTGATCAAGTTACTTATACTTTAGTGGCTACTGGTTTTGATAAAAAGGATAATAAATCTAGTACTCCTATTATTACCCCTAAAACTCACAAATTAGATCATGTGTTACAAGACCAGGGATCATTATTCCCGATTGAAAATAATAATGTTTTAGAAAATCAAGTTATAAATTTTACATCTAAAAATACTAGTTCTATAAAACCAATTCCAGTTGCAGAAGAAATTGCTTATAACCCAGAAGATTTAGAAAAACCTGCAATTGAAAGATTAAAAAAAGATAAACCAATGAATCACTTGAATATTTCTAGCACAAATACTATAAATTTTGCAAGTAATATTTCAGATTCTCAGCCAGAAGATTCTGCTTTTTTAAGACAAATACTTGATTAGTAATAATTAAGGGCTATCTCCCTGTTGTGGTTTAGATAGCCCTTTTTTCAATTAAAAATATTTTTGGAAATAAGTAAGTAATTCATTAACTTCATCTAAACTATTCCCTTCAGCATATATTCGCACAAGTGGTTCGGTTTCGCTACATCTGATTAAAACCCATTGAGTTGGAGAATCAAATATAAATTTTATTCCATTAATAATACCGCGACTGTTTGTATATGTTGAAATATTAGTTATGTTTTTATCCATTACATTTTTTAACTGTGAGTTATAGATTGAGTGAAGTATTTTTAACGAATCACCTTCAAAGTGGTGATCTATTCTATCATAATAGATTACATCAAACTCTTTTCTTTTGGCGTTAACAAAATCAGATAATTTTGTATAGCCACTATCTGCTAACATTTGTATAAACATAAGAGATGAAAAAATACCATCTCTTTCAGGTATATGGAATCCGAAGCCGTAACCTCCACTTTCTTCACAACCAACAGCAACATTACCTTTAACAAATTCTTCAAAGATATATTTGAAGCCTACGGGTACTCTTATAACTCTTCTTAAATCATTTCCTAAATACTTTTCAATTTTACCAGTTACAGATGAACTTACAACTAAATCACCTTGAAAGTTTAATCTATTAACTACATAATCCATTAGATATAAAATTTGTTCTTGTGCACTTAACCATTCTCCATTTTCTAACATAACACCTAATCTATCAGCATCACCATCTGTTGCTAAACATAAACTAAAATTACCTTTTTTTAATTCATTTGATAATTCCAATAAATTTTTTTCTATACGCTCAGGTAATCTTCCATTAAAATCAGATAATGGTTTATTATAAATAACTGTAGAATCAATTGAATTTATTTCTAGTATTTTCTTTATATAATCCTGACCTGCACCATACATCGAATCTACTAAAATACTAAGGTTTGCATTTTTTATAATATCAAAATTTATTTTTTCTTTTATTAGTTTTAAATATACATCGAATAAATCGATTTTTTTATAATTACATTCGGTGGGAATACTTTCTTCATTAGATAACAATTTTTCTACTTTTAAAGTCTCTTCTGTAAAAAATGGGCCTCCATAATAATCTTTAAATTTAATACCATTGTATGATGGTGGATTATGACTTGCTGTAATCATCACTCCGGCATCGAGCGAAAGTTGTTTTATAGCTCCAGATACAAAAGGTGTTGGTGTGATTTTATCAGATAGGTATGATATAATATTGTAACTTGAAGTAATTTTAGCAAATATTTCAGCAAATTCATCTGAAAATTTTCTTCCATCATAACCAATTACAATTAAAATATTTTTTTTTGAGTTATATCTTTGTAAAAGATATTTAGAAAAAGAATGTGCTACTTTTGCAATTGAATTTGGAGTAATTTCATCCCCGATAATGGCTCGCCAGCCATCTGTTCCAAATTTAATTTCCATTAAATCCCCCATAATTATAATAATACAAGTAAAACTATTAGTGAAGTTATAAACAAGTAGAATATAAACCTATATATATCGTAAAAGTCTATTTTTAATTTATTCCAAAAATAGGCAATTACTATCATTATTAAAATTAATAAAAATGACCCCAAAAATACACCTGATAGGTTTAATGACCCTTTATACAAATCAACCAGGGAATTACCATTCAGAAATTTTCTATACATTATTTGTAGGTGTAACCAATAGACCAATAAAGTTTCTTTACTAACTATTATTATAAAAGATTTACTTAAATCAATTTTGTTGCATATTATGTATGAAAGTGAAAATAATACCAATAAATATGATATTCTTAGTAAGGTGAACAATGGATTTGCTTTGAAACCTGTATCAAAAAAAATTGGATTATAAAACCAAAGAGTGTGCGATATAAAAAATTAAAATTGTACCTAATATAAATGAATATTTTATAAGTTTATCTATATTTTGATCTTTATATTTATCATAAAGATAACCCATAATATTTCCTGCAAAAAGGAAAGCAAACCAGGGAAAAATTGGGAATAAAGATTTATATTTATTGTTAAAAATTGTAGCTAGTGATATATGAAAATAACTTCTAAAATCTATTTGCCATATGATAGGTGTAAAAATAATGAATACTAAAAATAAAGTAGTGATAGTTTTAATGTATATTGAAGTATTTTTTAATGAAGTACGTAAAATTAATAATACAAGTAAACCTAACCCTATACATTGCAAAACATCGAAATTGAAAAGTGATATAAGTTTTTTTTCATCTAATTCAAAAATTATTTTTTGTAGTGAAAAATATGGTAAATGTAAACTATAGCCTGCAACTATTAAAAAAAAGATTCTTTTGAGTTGTTTAATAAATTCATCACTAAAAAAGAACAGGTTATTCAGTTTGTTTTTGCTTGAAAGAAAAAATGCAAAACCAGAACTAAAAATAAATGTAGGTGCAACTAATCCATTAATAAAGTTAAGAAACAATGATGATGCTTTTATATGTGGAAGTACCATTTCATTAAAAATATGTACTTCAATCATCACAATAAGAGCAAAACCCTTGAGAAAATCAACATTGATAAGACGTTTGGTTTTCATAATTTCCTTTTTTTTGATTTGTAATTTATAATAAAAATTTGACTTTTAGAAAAAAAAAATATATATTTAAAATATAAATATCTTATATATGGGAGGTAGTATAACACAATATTTATGGTCAGATTCTTATTCTGTAAAAGTTCCAAATGTTGATGCTCAACACAAAAAGCTTATTGAAATGGTTGAAGAGTTGCAAACAGCAATGAAAAATGGCTCTGGTAAAGAAGAACTTGGAAAAATGCTAGATTTTCTTGCTAATTATACAGTTCAACATTTCAAAGATGAAGAAGATGTAATGAAAAAATTAAACGTTGCTGGCTTGGAAGAACACAAAAAAGAACACGAAGATTTTGTAAAATTTGTTTCTGATACAATACAAAAATTCAAAAAAGATGGTGCAAGTTTAAGCATGTTAATTACAATACATCAACAAGTAGGCGAGTGGCTTGTTGATCATATCTTAAAAAAAGATAAACAAATTGCCAATTACGTTAAATAAAAAGAAAGGAGAAATTTATGGCAAATTTTAATTGGTCTGCAAATTTATCTGTAAATGTGCCCAAAATAGATGCACAACATCAACAACTCTTTAAAGCTTTGACAGATCTTCAAGAAGCAATGAAATCTGGTAAAGGTAAAGAAGAAGTTCTAAAAACAATTGTTTTTTTGAGTAATTATGTTGATAAACACTTTGCTGATGAAGAAGAATTATTGAAAAAAAATAATTATCCTGATTTTGAAAAACACAAACAAATTCATGAAAAATTTAAAAATTTTATAAAAGAACAAAGACAAAAAGTTTCAGCACAAGGAGCAGATTTAAGTATTGTAATTCAGCTACAACAGCAATTAGGAGATTGGTTAATATCCCATATAGCTGGTGAAGATAAAAAATATGCACCATTTATAAAACAACAATAATATTTTATAAACAATATATGTTAAAAAGCTACTCATCAAAAGGGTAGCTTTTTTATTTTGATGCCAATTAAAAATAATTGTTAATTTTTGTTAAAATTATTATATTTCATTTCATTCTAATTTAATTTATTATAGGAGTAGTTTTTATGAAAGAAATGCAAAAAAAATTCACAGATTTATTCTTTGTTGTTTTGTCTTTACCAGCTACTGCTATTGGATTTGCTTTATCAGTTCAAATTCAATGTTTAGGTTGGATACTTAATACTCAACTTGGTTACGATTTACATCAAATTGGTTTAGTTTGGTTAGCCGGACCACTTGCTGGAATATTGGGCCAGGTAATTGTTGGTATTATTAGTGATAATACATGGTTATGGGGTGGAAGAAGAAGACCTTATATTATTATTGGTGGTTTAATTGGTGGTTTAATGTTAATTCTTCTTCCAAATCTAGGTGCTATAAAAAATGCTTTACATCTTGAAGGTACTACTTTACTTATTGTAGCTACTGCTATTGCACTTATCTTTGATCTTTCAATAAATGTTAGTTTTAATCCTACAAGAACTTTAATTACAGATGTTACTCCTGAAGGAGAATTAAGAACAAAAGGCTACGCGTGGATGCAAACAATTTCAGGTTTCTTTGGTGTTCTTGCTTACTTAATTGGAGCATTTGTTGGAAATATTCAACTTATTTATATGGCAATTTTTATTGTTCCTTTGTTTACTGTATTACCAACATTTTTTATCGAAGAACCAAAAGAACTAGTTGCAACTGGAGAAAATGCAGTTACTTCTGAAACTAATTTACCCGAATTCCTAAAAATTTGTTTTGCTCATGCTTTTACATGGGTTGGTATTCAAACAATGTTTATTTATACTTTTGGCTTTATAAAAGAAGTTGTTATGGGATATAAAATTACTCAAGAATTACCATCTCAATTAAACGATCAAATAGGTTTAGCTACGGGTATTTCTTTTGCTATTTTAAATACAATTGGTTTTATTTTTCCCAAATTTGTTTTAGAACCTGTTAGCAAAAAAATTGGTAAAGTTTGGACGCATAAATTAGCAATTTTAATAATGGCAATTGCTTACTTGATTACATTTTTATTTATTAAAGATAAAGTCGGCTTATTTGTAATGATGGCATTTATAGGTATTGGATGGGCTTCTGTTGTTTCAATCATTTTTGCAATAGTTTCCGAGGTTGTAAATAAAGCAAAGATGGGATTATTCATGGGGCTTTTTAACCTTGCAGTTGTTATTCCACAAATAGTAGCTTCTTATCTTGGTGGTTGGATTAATTCTATGCATGATAAATCATATATCTTTCTTATTAGTTCAGTTTGCTTAGGTATTTCTTTTGTTATATGGTTATTTGTTAAAGATACAGATAAAAAATAATTATATTCTGGATAAACTGTTATGAGAAGTATTATTTTATTACTAACAAATATTATGTTATTAGCACAACCAAAATTTGATTATGAGAATTATAAAATTGTAGTAAAACAAAATCGTGAAGTTTCATATACTAATTCTAAAGATGCATATTTCTATACTACAACGCATCTCGATAATAATGAGATGTGGTTTGCTGGCTGGAATATTGCAGGTGTAAGAATTTTTAATGATTATAAATTATTTGCTGATGGAAAAGAGTTGAAAAAATCAACTTCAACAGTAGCTGTTTATCCAGATAAGTTTATTAGGAATTATGAAAATGCCACAGAAAATTTTTCGATGATTGATAGTCTGCATTTAATTTACATATCACTTATGGCTAAAAATGCAAAACAAATAGGATTAAAGTTTGATGCTAACATATTAAAATACATTAAAACTGAAAATGGAATAGCTTTTTATGCAGTAAAAGAAAGTAATTTATTTGTTGGTGTAACAAATCGTAAAACAAGAAATATTAAAAATAAAAAAGATTTAGTTTATTCAAATAGTAATGATGATGCTTTTATTATTGTTTGTGGAAATTCCTTTGATGATGTTAAAGCAATAATAAATAACAATATTTCAAAATTAGATAATTTACTTTTACAAAGAAGGAATAGAATTTCACAGATAATGGAAAATGCTTATGTTGCCTCTGAAGATGCAAAAGTAAATTTGGCTATTCCATGGTTGACGGCTACATTAAATCAACTTGTTACAAATCAGCAAGGAAAAGGAATTTATGCAGGATTGCCCTGGTTTAACCAATATTGGGGCAGAGATATGTTTATTTCCTTTGTAGGTACTTGTTTGGTTAGTGGAGACTATCAAACAGCAAAAGAAATTTTAATAAGTTTTGCTAAATTCCAAAATTTAGATACTAGTTCAAAATTCTATGGTAGAATTCCAAATCGTGCACAGCCAACAGATATTATTTACAACACTGCAGATGGTACACCGAGATTTGTCATTTCTATTTACGATTATTTAAGATATACTGCTGATTATTCGATTTTAAATCAGCTTTACGATAATGTTAAAATAGCAATTTTAGGAAATATCAAACATTGGGTTGATGATAATGGTTTTATAACTCATGATGATGCAGATACCTGGATGGATGCAAAAAAGGATGGTAAAATTCCGTTTTCTCCTCGTGGTATTGCTGCAAATGATATTCAGGCTTTGTGGTATGATATGTTAAGTGCAGCTCAATTTTTTGCTAACTATAAAAATGATACAGATTTTGCTAATTTATGTGTAAATTATAAAGAAAAAATAAAAGCTAATTTCATAAAATATTATTATTCCGATGATTATAAATACCTTGCAGATAGATTAGATTCAAATTACAAACAAGATTGGAAATTTAGACCAAACCAACTATTTGCCTTAGATCTTTTAAGTGATACAATAATTAAAGCAAATATCACCAGACTATGTTGGGAAAGATTAACTTATCCTTGGGGAGTTGCATCTTTGTGGCAAGAAGATCCCGATTTTCATCCTTACCACCATTGCGATTGGTATTTTTTTGATGAAGCGTATCACAACGGTATAGTTTGGCTTTGGTTAAATGGAATTATGATGCAAAGAATGATTGAATACGGACAGTATAACGCAGCATATAAACTATTTGATAATATGAATTATCAAGCTATTGTTCAAGGTGCAGTTGGTTCTTTGGCTGAAAATGCAGATGCTTTACCAAGAGAAGGTAAAAATTGGGCCAAAAGAAGCGGAACATTTTTGCAAGCCTGGTCAAATGCCGAACATTTAAGAATTTGGTATCAATATTTTCTTGGTTTTCAACCAGATCTTTTAAATAATACAATATATATTAAACCTTCCATACCAGATAATTTCAATGTGCTTTATACTTCTGTTAAAATTTCTGAAAGTAATATCAAGTTCTATTGCATGAAAGATAAAGATAAAAAAACATTAACTTATTTTTATACAGGACCAGAAAGAAAATTATCAATTCAACTTCCATTTTATGAAGCTGTGTCATTTACTATAAGGAATAATGAAAAAATAGAAGTTGTCTATAACAATGATATAGCAAATTTTAAATTAACTACTAAAGAAGGCCAATTAACATTTGATTTGAAAAAAATAGAAAAAATGAAAAGTTCTCAAAATAAAATGTTTGAAATATTCCACAATATAGATTTTGTAAAACCACATTTAAGAAAAGATTTGAACATATTTAAAAGAATTAATAATTAGCAGGCAAAGAAACAGTAAATATCGTTCCTTTACCAGGTGTGCTTTCAATATTTATTTTCCCGTTGTGTAATTCTACGAATTTTTTAATCAGGATAAGACCGAAACCTGTTCCTTTTTCACCTTTTGTACCATGTGAACTTTTAATTGTAAGTGTATCCAATAATTCATTAACTTTTTCTTCATTCATTCCAATTCCATTATCTTCAATTTTTATAATGTTGTTAAGCCCATCATAAAAATATCTTATTGTTATCAAATCATTTTCTTTAGAAAATTTAATAGCATTGGAAATAATATTTCTAAAAACAACTTGGAGTAATTGTGGGTCGCCATATATTTCTTGAGTTTGAGGTATTAAGATATGAAGCTTTATATTTTTAAGTTGTAGCTGTATATTTAGCAGGTTGGTTATATTTTGGAACAATTCGAATAAATTAAAATAAATAGGTTCATATATAATTTTCTGAGTTAATGATTTGCTCCAATAAAGAACATTTTCGATTAAATCATAGAGTGAAACAGATGCTGAAATAATATATTCTAAATACTTGAATATTTCTTGTTTAATTGGATAATTATTTTGTTTTATTTCTTCAAGGGTTAATTCGGTAAAAGATTTTATAGCAGCAACAGGATTTTTCATATCATGAGCTAAAGTAATAATTAATTGCTCTAATAGTTCTTTAGATTGTTCTAGTTCTTTTCTTACATTATTAATATCATAATATTGTGAAAGAATAAAGTCATTCATTTCTTCTAATTTTTTATTTGATGCTTTTAGATCATTTTTCTTTTTGATAATTCTTATAAGTAAGATTGTGATTACTATTAAGCTTAAGGTAATAGAGAGAAGTATAATTTTTAAGTAAAAATTATTTTTCTGTATTATTTCTAAATATTTTTTATTTTCATACTCGAATATTTGTTGTGACAAGTAATTATTGTAAGCAGATGCATTATTTTCATCTGTATAATATTTTAGTAATTCAAGAAAGTATGCTTGTTTTTGATAATCTTTTAACCTTTTATAATTTTCTGATAAAAGTTCAAGAGATATTAATATATTTGGGTAGTATTTTTGTTGAATAAAATATTCAAGTGACTTTGAAGCTAGTTCTATACTTTTATTAATATCAGTATGTTGCAAATAATAGGCAATATATAAATTAATTTCAATTTTCTGAAAATTATTTTTTTGAATAAATGGTGTATATTTATCAAATTCTTTAATATAATATTCTGCAGTTTGAAAATCCTTTTTTTTACATAATGTGAAAACAATTTGTTTTAATGATGAAAGAATAGAAAATGTATCAGTTGTATTTTGTCTATATTTATAAGCTTCTAAAAAGTTTGAGTATGCTAAATTATAATTATTTAATGCTAAATAAGCTTGTCCATATCTTTGATAGACATATGCAATTCCTATATCAAAATTGATACTTAAAAATGTTATTTTTGCTTTTTCTAAATATTTAAAAGCATAGAGGGTATCACCTTTAATGATAAAAATATTACCAATGTTGTTATAGGCGTATCCTAATTCCTTTTTATTATTATATTTTTCAGCTTTTTCTAATGCTTGTATAAAATATTTTTCTGCTAAAATTAAATTATTTATATTTCGATATATAACTCCACAAAAATTATAATAGGTTGGCAGCAAGTGTTCTAAATTGTTCTTTTCGGCTAAATATATTGAATATTTGCTTAATTTTAATGCTAACAAAGGATTTTCATTACGATATATCCATCCAATTTGAGCAATAGTATCGCACTGTTTTTCGATAGGTAGATTATTAAATTTGTTAATGATTAAATCATATTCGTCAGCATAACAAAAGGAAATGAAAATAAATAAAAATGTTAAAATTTTGCTTTTCATAATCAATAAATATAATAAATTTTATTGAATAAAAAAAACAAAAATAATAAATAATTTTTTTATTTTCTGATACAATTTTCTGAAAATTAGGAGTTATACATGAATAAAACAGTTCTTTTATATATTTTTCTATTTACAAATATTTTATTCTCACAAGATGTTGTTTTAATCTCAGAGGGTTTTAATAATGGTGCTACAGCTCCAACGGGTTGGGTTTTTAATGGTATTGGTAGTACTTATACTACTACAGATAATTATGGTGCTGCTTCACCTTCGTTAAAATTAGATAATACCGATGATTACATAGAAACTCCTTTAATTGCAAAGCCTACACAGCTTTCATTTTGGTGTAAAGGGCAAGGAACAGATGCTAGTTCATCATTAAAAATCTATCAATTATTAAATGGAAATTATCAATTATTAAATGAACTGAAGCCATTGCCAACAACAGGGCAAACTTTTACTTACAATTTAGATACCAACGCTACAAGAATCAAATTAGTTTATTATAAATCTCAAGGTAATCTATCGTTTGATGATGTTTTAATTATGGGCAAGCCAAGTAACAATAATAGTGCAGTTATAAATTTAAGTAAAAATAAATATTTTCTTTTTTCATATATTGGCGCAAGTTCGGATGTAAAATCTTATCAAGTAAGTGCAAATAATTTATCCAATAACCTAATAATAACAGCACCTTCAAGTATATATCTTTCTTTGGATGGAAATACCAATTGGGTCAATTCTTTGCAATTAAATCCTGTTAATGGTAATATAAATAATACTACAATATATTTTAAGTTTGTACCAGTAACAATAAATAATGCAGCATTTAATATTTCGCACACATCTGGTTCTATAACTCAGGATTTAGTGTGTTATACCGTTGCTGGAGATACATCAAATCCTTTTAACTCATTAAAGGGGACCTACAAAGGTAAAACATTGCGTTATCTTTTGCATAATTTAATAAAAAACCACACTAACATAGGGTACGATAATTTATGGTCTAGATTTGTTTATACAGATAGTAAAGAAAGTGGAAAGGTATGGGATATTTATAGTGATAATCCATCCGGTGTTCCAGCATATGAATATGATTTCTTTTCAAATCAATGTGGTAATTATAATTCAGAAGCTGATTGTTATAATCGTGAACATTCCTGGCCTAAGAGTTGGTTTAATGACCTGAATCCAGCATATGCTGATCTCCATCATATTTACCCAACAGATGGCTATGTTAATAATAAACGAAGTGATTATCCATTTAGTAATGTTATAAATCCAACTTATACTTCTTCTAATGGTAGCAAACTTGGTAGTTCATCCTGGAGTGGATTTAGTGGAACTGCTTTCGAACCACGAAATGAATTCAAAGGTGATTTAGCCAGAACTTATTTCTATATGTCAACAAGATATATCTATGAAGATAATGGTTGGGCTACTTCTGATGCTACCGATAAAGCTGAGATAAAACCGTGGGCTGTTTCATTATATTTAAATTGGAATAGCAACGATCCAGTATCACAGAAAGAGTTAATTAGAAATTGTGCTGTAAAAAATGTACAAAATAACTGGAATCCTTTTATTTTTGAACCAGCATTAGCAAGAGAAATTTGGGATACTACAACAGCTCCTACTGTAATTAGTGCTCAATCTCTTAATAATACCGATATTTTGCTTACTTTCGATAGATTTGTAGAGTTGAATTCATCGCAAAATGTAAATAATTATCTTATAAATGGAATTGGAAATCCAGTATCTGCAATAAGAGGTTATCAAGGTGATCCTGCAAAAGTATTATTGAAATTTAATAATTTAATAGCAGGAAATAACTATACAATTGTAATTAACAATGTTGCAAATTTAAATGGAAATCTAATTGCAAACAACACCGAAATTTCTACTGGTAATATTTTACCTGTAGAACTGAAAACTTTTAATGCAATTCCTAAAAATAATGGTATAGTCATAACATGGGCAACAGCATCACAGATTAATGTTGATAAATTTATCCTTCAAAAATCTCATGATAAATTAAATTGGTTGAATCTGGCTACAATAAAAGCAAAAGGAAATTCTAATACTGTTGACGAATACCAATATTTTGATTTAACTAATACGAATGGCAAGTTTTATTATCGACTATTATCTATAGACAATGATGGTTCGATTTGCTATAGTGACATTATTGAAACAGAGATGAACCTTAATTATAAATTTATTTCAAAAGTTTATCCTAATCCATTTAATCCTATTGCATTTTTGGAATTTACGTTGCCAGAGCATAGTGTAGTAAATATAAATATTTATGATATATTAGGAAGAAAAATTATAAATATAGCCCAAAATTTACACTATAATGCAGGAGTTAATTTAGTACAAATTGAAATGGATAATTATTCTAATGGTACATATTTTGTAGAAATTGTTGCAAAATCATCAGGTAAAGTATATATTAACAGGCATAAAATATATATTATAAAATAAGTTATTTATTATTCTTTTTTTATTCAAAATTTTTTTATAAATTAATAATTACAAAAAATTTAGTGATATTATGGTAAATGATACATTTGTAAAAGATTTATTGAATAACCCTATTGTGGGTTATGCATATCATAAAATAATACTTGATGAAAATGGTAAACCTATTGATTATGAGTATATTGAAATTAATGATACATTTTGCGTTTTAACTGGATTAAAATAAGAAAATATAGTGGGTAATACGGTTAGAAATTTAATTCCTGGTATTGAAAAAGATGAATTTAATTGGATAGAATTTTACGGTAATATTGCATTAGAACAAACAAAAACTCAGTTTGAACAATTTTCTCAACCGCTCAATAAATGGTATAGAGTTTATGTATATTCTAATGAATATTTGTATTTTACTACGCTTTTTATCGATATCACCGAAATGAAACAGTTTTATCAAGAATTAGAAATTGTTAATAATAACTATAAAAATTTTCTTAATTCATTAAACGAAAATATATTAATATTTGATTTTAACGGTAAAATTCTATTTTTGAATGAAATTTTTAGCCAAAGTTTGGGATATAATGTTGATGAACTTATAGGAAAAAGCCTAAAAATTATTTGGCCACAGGTTGATTACAATTTAGAAGAAATGAAATATAATTTAGAAGAGAAAATATCAAAAGAATATATATGGCAGTTGCTTGATAAACATTATGAGACTTTATACTTTAATGTAAGAATTAGTGAAAGCCGCTGGTATGGTGAAAAATGTATTTTTTGTTTTCTCAAAGATTTATCATTAGAAAAAGAAATATTTAGAAATTTTGATATAATTTTTAATACAATTACTTCATCCCTTTTAATTGTTAATACCAAAAATTTTGAAATTATTGAAGCAAATAAAGCATTTCTAATTCTTTCGGAATTATTATTTACAGATGTAATACAAAAAAATATATTTGAGCTTAATATATTTAATGATAAAGATATAAAAACTCTAATAGAAAAAACATTGACAGATGGTTATTTCAATGGATTCAAAACGGAAATTTCAATTTCATCAGGGAAATATACAGTTGTTATTCATACAAAAGTAATTTTTTTGGTAAAAAATGAGTATATTTTATTTAACATAAATGATATTACAGAACTTGAGAAAAAACAACAAGAAATTATAAAATTACACAAACAAAATGAGGTAATCTTAAAGAGCTCGCCTGTTGGTATAGCCTTAGTAAAGAATAGAAAAATAATGTGGCATAATCCATTATATGCTAAAATATTAGGTTTTGATGAAAACATTAATTTAGCCGGCCAAAGTGCCGAAATTATGTATCAAAGCAACGAGCAAATGCAAAAAGTAGGAGAAGAAATTAATAGAAATTTAAAAGAATTCGGCTATTTTGAAAGTGAAGGTGAAATAATAACGAAAGATGGTAGAACAATCTGGATAAAAGTTATTGTATTACCTGTTAATATCAATAATGAAGAAAATGAAGTTCTTACTACAATTGAAGATATTACAAAGACAAGAGAATTAATACATGAACTGGAAAATGCTAAAAAATTAGCAGACGAAGCTAATCAAGCTAAATCTATGTTTTTAGCTCATATGAGCCATGAAATTAGAACCCCTCTTAATGGTATTATTGGTTTTTCAGAATTACTCTTGCATACAGAGCTCGATGAAGTCCAAAAGCAATATGCAACTTTTGTTAATGAAGCCGGTGAACACCTTTTAACAATTATTAATGATATTCTCGATTTTTCTAAGATTGAAGCTGGTATGTTAGAATTAAATGTAACAAAGAATAATTTTGTTGAATTTTTAGAAAATGTTATTGAGTTAGTAAAATTCCAGGCATTAAAGAAAGATATTGCTTTATTGTTAAATATTAACTATAATTTTCCTCTATATGTATATTTTGATGAAGTAAGATTGAAACAAATTTTAGTTAATTTACTTTCAAATGCAATCAAATTTACTCATGAAGGTTTTGTTGAACTTAAAGCTGAAATAATTGATAAAGATGAAAATGAGTTTGCTGTTTTCCATTTTGAGGTTACTGATACAGGTATTGGCATAAGCGAAGAAAAACAAAGTAGTTTATTTACCGCTTTCAATCAAACAGATGCATCAATTTCTAAAAAATATGGTGGTACAGGGTTAGGGTTAGCTATTTCTCAGTTACTTGCTAACAAAATGGATTCTGAAATTAAAATAAATTCTAAATTAGGTGAAGGTTCTAAATTTTATTTTGATGTAAAATTTAAAGTTTCAAAAGCCATTTTTTTAGATACAGTTAAAAAATATGATGATTTGAAAATTACTGTAGTTAATTTTGATGATTTACATTTAAAATTTTTATGTACAAGGCTTAGGCTGATGAATATACAGTGTAATTCAATATCAAGTGAAATTGAATTTGGTTATCAAATTGATAAAAGTGTAAATATATATATTTATAATTTCGATAATATTGTTAATTTCCATAATTTTAGAAATATTGTAAGACCAAGAAATTTAATAATTTATATAACAAAAATTATCGATAAATCAATACAACAACAGCTGGATAAAATACCAGAAATTAGAGCTTTTGTATATCATCCCATCAAAATATTTGAACTTGAAGAGTTGATTAAAAAATCTCTGGAAAATAATAGTGTCAACATTTCTTATCAAAAAACGGAAAGCTATATTACAAACAATACTGTTAATATTTTAATTGCAGAAGATATGCAAATGAATATGTTTTTGATTAAGACTATAATTAATAAAATGCTACCTAATGCAAAGATTTATGAAGCAACAGATGGTTATCAGGCTTGTGATATTTATGCTAAAGAAAAAAATAATATCCATTTAATTTTGATGGATGTTCAAATGCCCGGAATGGATGGTTTGGAAGCTACAAAACAGATTAGAGAGTTAGAAAAAAGCTACAGTTTGAAAAATGTTCCTATTATTGCATTAACTGCCGGAGCTTTAAAGACAGAACAGGAAAAAGCTTTTGCTGCAGGAATGAATGATTTTCTAACAAAACCTGTACAAACTCCAAAACTTGCTGAAATTTTTGCTAAATATTTACAGAATACAGAACAAACTAGTATTGAAAAAAATCTTTTCTATGATAAACAGGATATGATTTTAAGATATGGCAATAATGACCAAATATTTAAAAAAATTATAAAACTTATTCTTGATGATATGCCTTCAAGACTTAAAATTTTAGGTGAAAATATTGAAAATAATAACTATGCTGCAATAAAATTTATATCTCATCAAATAAAAGGTTCTGCTGCTAATTTGTCTTTAAAACAATTACATCGAGTTGCTCATCAAATCGAATTAACTGCTTTTGAAAATGGTAGTATAGAATTTATTAAAAATGATTATAATCAACTAATAAAAATTTGGGAAGAGACTGAAAAAGTACTTAGAGAAGAAATTAAGGAATAAGGTATATTTGAATTTTGGCAAATATTAAAATAATAAAAATATAGCAAATGTCTATTTTTCTTCAATACTTGAGATTACGCCGTCTTTCATATAAATATTGACATCGCCAATTGAACATAGTTCTTTATTATGCGTTGCAATTATAAACATTATATTATTTTGGGTTTTTAAATCAAGAATAATTTGATTGATAATTTCGCCGTTTTTACTATCAAGGTTGCCGGTAGGTTCATCTGCAAATACAATTTTAGGGTTGTTAATAATAGCTCTCGCAATAGCAACGCGTTGTTGTTCGCCGCCAGAAAGTTCAGCTGGTTTATTGTTTAATCTGTGAGATAGATTTAATTGATTTAAAATATCTTTTGCTTTTTCAAAAGATATTTTTTTACTTTCTCCTGCTATCATAGCTGCTAGAGCAACATTTTCTAATGCTGTAAATTCTGGCAAAAGATGGTGAAATTGAAAAACAAATCCAATATTATGAGATCTAAATTTATTTAATCGTGTTTGAGATAAAGATGATAATTCCGTGCCTTCGTAAAATATTTTGCCGCTATCAGCCTTATCAAGCGTTCCCAGAATGTGCAATAAAGTACTTTTTCCTGCACCAGATGCTCCCAAAAGCATATAGATTTTATTACCCAGAAAATTAAGGGATATATTTTTTAAAACCTCAATTTTTTCTCCATTATTATGATATGATTTACTTATACTTTCACATGCTAAAATATAATTATTCATACTATTCCCATTTAATTGATTCTACTATATTGGTTCTATATGCAAGTTTAGCCGGATAAATTGATGCTATAAAAGAAAGTAGTAAAGTAACAAAAATTATTACAAATATTGTTAAGATATCTAATTTAATTGGCATAGCATCTATGATAAATTTATCTGGATCTAAAGGATAAATTTTGTAATAAATTTGTAATAGGCATAAAGATATACCTAAAATTGTACCAATTATACTTCCAAGAATACCGCTAATTAGTCCTTGTTTATAGAAAATTTTTTGAATTTGATTTTCATCAAGGCCCAGAGTTTGTAATATTGCAATATCTCTTTTCTTTTTTAAAACAGTCATTGTAAGTGATGCTAAAATATTAAAGCTAGCTACAAATATAATCAAAGATAAAATAATAAATGCAGCCCATTTTTCCATTGACATCATTTGATATAATTCTTTGTGTAAATCATACCAAGTTAAAACTTTAATATCTTTTGGAAAAACAGAATACAATTTATTTTTAAGATCTTGTGAATTTTCGATATTATTTAGCCATATTTCAAAACCATTTGGGGAATTTTCATCAACAAAACTTAAAATTGTATTAAGTGTGCAGTAAGCATTAAGAAGGTCATATTCTCGATTATGTGTTTCAAAAATGCTAGCAACTTTGAAAGATTGTGTTTTAGGTAAGAAAGTATATATAGCTGCTGTTCCTAATTCTTTAAATGAAGATAGAATTACTGTATCAGTTGGTAGTGTTTCTAATCTTGTGGCTAATGGCATGCCAATTGATAATTCATTTTTATCAAGATTAATTTTTCCAGTTATTATTGAGTTTTTGTAACTTTTATTATTTAAGGTATCATATCCTTTTAAATTTATAACATAATATTTGCCATTACGGAAAATTAAAGATTTTTGTTCGTAGAATTTTGTAAAAAAAGTGACATTAGATTGTTGTTTTAGAAAATTGGATATACTATCAACTTTGTCATAATCTGTTGTTTTAAGTCTAATTTGTAAATGTGGGTCGATATTTATTAGCATATTAGTAACATGTTCTGTAAAACCATTGTAGACAGATATGACAACAATTAGTGCTGCAACACCTATCGATATTCCTATAGTAGAAATTAAAGATATTATTTTGATAAAACCATTGCTATTTAAAAAGAAATATTTACTTGCTATGTAATTATCAACTTTCATTAAATTTTAATATCTCAATAATTTTTAATTTAGAAATTATAGAAAGTGGAATAATAGTAAAAAGTATAGTAATTAAAAAAGCTACGATACTTACAATCAAGTAATTTGAAAATTTAATTGAAATATGAACAGTATCGATAAAATAAACAGAAGATGGAATTGTAATTAAGTTAAATTTTAGTTGGATATAACTTAAAATTAAAGCTATAATATTACCTATTAATATGCCAGCAATGCTGATAAAACAACCAAACAAAAGAAATATTAAAGAAATATTAGTATTTGAAAGTCCTAATAATTGCAGAACTGATATATTTTTTGTTTTTATTATTATATTGATAATTAATGTGCTTATAACATTAAAAACAGCAACAATAGTGATAAAAAACATTATTATAGGAATTGGTTTCTTTTGAAATTCTATCCATATAAAGATGTTTGAAAAAAGATCGTAAATACTTCTTGCATACAAAGGATAAAAAGCTTTTTTGTTGATAGCAGCTGTTAAGGAATCAATTTGGCTAAGGTCCTTGACTTTAAGTTCAATTCCGTTAATTTCATTAGAGGAGATGCCAAAGAGATTTTGTGCATCATTTAATAATACAAAAAAATAATTATTATCATATTCTGCTATACCAGTTTTAAAAATACCTTGGACATAAAAATTAAAAATGTTAGGTGGATTTTCTAAAGAAGGTGCTTGATTATTTTTAATAGAAATTAAAGTAATTTTATCTTTAATTGAGATAGAATATTTATCTGCAACAGTTTTGCTAATAAAAATAGGATATTCAAGGTTATTAGAAGTAATCGATGTAGTGGTTTCTAATAAAGCTGAACCCAAGATGTCATTTAAATTTTGAGGCTTTATTCCTTTAACGATAATGCCATCATAATTTTTTTTGTATTTGAAAAGGCAAAATTTGCTTGCGTTGGGAATAATATGTGAAAATTTATTTGGGAAATTTTTATTGAGAAAATCAGTAGATTTTGTTAAGTCAAAATTATTATTACTAAAACCAGTTATAACAATATGAGAATTTAAAGAAAAAATTTTACTAGTAATGCTTTCTTCCAGCCCATCAATAATTGAAAGGGTAAGATTAAGAGCAATAACGCCGATTGCAATACCACCAATTGCGAAGTAAGAAAAAAAATTAATTTTGTTATTATACTTATTTAGTATAAAAGAATAAAATAATTTAAAGATCAGAAGCAGTTTTTTCATAAAAAAAATCAAAAATTTCAAAATAAATGTAAAAAAAATTTGACAAATAAGGAAAAAAATATTATATTTTAATTCTAAAATTTGAAAATTTAGAACGGGGCATAGCGTAGCCCGGTTAGCGCGCCTGCTTTGGGAGCAGGAAGTCGCAGGTTCAAATCCTGCTGCCCCGACATCTAAATGATGCGCCAATAGCTCAACAGGATAGAGCAACAGCCTTCTAAGCTGTGGGTTAGAGGTTCGAGTCCTCTTTGGCGTACAAGCTAAGTTTAATATGGTGGAATTAGCTCAGCTGGTTAGAGCATCAGATTGTGGCTCTGAGGGCCGAGGGTTCGAATCCCTTATTCCACCCCAAATTAAAACAGTTAAAAGTTTGTATTGGCCCCATCGTCTAGTGGTTAGGACACGGCCCTTTCACGGCTGAAACAGCGGTTCAAATCCGCTTGGGGTCACTTTCCTAAGCTGCTTAAAAGCAGCTTATTTTTTGCTCTATAAAATTTGTAAGTTTGGCCCCATCGTCTAGTGGTTAGGACACGGCCCTTTCACGGCTGAAACAGCGGTTCAAATCCGCTTGGGGTCACTCCTTTTTCAAGCTACTCCTATGCTTTGTTTAGGCTCCCCATGTGGGATGCCTTTACCTTGATAATTCAAATCAATTTTTAAAATTTTTTCTAAATCAAATTTCTTCAATTTTCAGTGGGTTAACCTAAAATTTTATTAAATGTGTCAAGTATTAAAACAATTAAAATCAGTTTGTTTTGAATAATCTAATCTGTTTTATCGTGCTTGTTTTGATATTTATTAAACAGCGTGAATAACTTTATTTGATGATAGCTGCTGAAATCTTACCAGGGCAAAGTCTATCTTATTGCTGAGATAAATTATGAGATTATTAGACAAATTCTATTTTATCACTTTTAAATTGGAAATCAATCAACTTGATTAATTATATTTTATCGACTTAAATTATCTGTTAACAAAAAGATAATTTCAGCAACTGAGAAATCTTAATTGATTATATTTTCTATGTGCTTTGCGATTTTAATTTATCGAAAGTTTCGCGAATTCTAAAAATTGTAATTCCATAAGCTACGGCAACATTAAGAGATTGCTTAATGCCATACTGAGGAATTTCTAAAGCGAAATCGCAAAGCTCTATAACTTCGTCTTTTACGCCTTTTATTTCATTTCCTATAATGAGGCAAACTCTTTTAGTCAGGTCTAACTTTTCAAAATCATAATGAGGAATTGATTTTGAAGTTTGCTCAAGAGACCCAATTAAATAGTTTTCACTTTTTAACTTTTTGATAAGTTCTACTATATCTTGGTAATATTCCCAACTAACACTATCTGTTGCACCTAAAGCAGTTTTTAGTACCTCTTTATTAGGTGGATGTGGTGTATAGCCGCAAAGATATAATTTTTCAATCATAGCTCCATCGGATGTGCGGAAAATTGCACCAACATTGTAAGCACTTCTTATACTATCCAAAACTACTGTAACAGGAATCTTTTTTGCAAGGTGTAATGTATCCAATTTTATTCTATTTTGTGCAATTTCATCGTGTGTAAGTTTTCTCAATTTTTAAACCTCTTATTTTATGATAATATCGTTACTTAGCTCATTTTGATCATTTTCTTGAATAGGGAAATAAGTAATTAAAGGTTCAGAAATATCTTCAAGGGCTTTAATAATTCCTTCTGCTAAATTATTTTCTTTGAAGAAAGGGATAATGTCATTAATAACATTATCCCAAAAATTTGGTTCAATTTTGCTATTTATTCCTGCATCACCAAGAATAGTAACTTCGTGTTCTTTAAGAAGTATAAGTAATAAAACACCGGTTCTATCTTTAGTTAAGTGTAATTTATTTTTATAAAAATCTTTAACAGCAATTTGATAGCAAGATTTCCTTTTTTCAAAAAATCCTTTTTTATTTTTAATTATGATTTTAATTTCAGCAGAAGTTTTGCTTTCAATTTCTGAAATTTTATTAATGATTTGTTTTTCTTGCTCTGGTGTAATTGTGCTTTTTTTCATCGTTAATTCAATAATTTATGAATGATATTATTATAAGTATTATCTACTTTTAATAGAGTATCTTTGTAAATTTTATCAACATCATTTAAAAATTTATTGGCAAATTCTTTATCCTTTAGAGATGAGATATTAATGATAACATTTAAATAAGCTCCTTGTGTAGCAGTTTTTAATAAAAGTAGCCCAACGCCAATATCAGAAAGCGAGTTTTGATTACCTATATTTGATATTTCTATAAAATTATCGATTATTGAGTTTGCATTTTTGATAACTTCAAAAGGTATTTCAGCGGCTTTAATAGTTGCTTTTTCAATTTGTTCACTTCTATAGGCTTTTTGTTCATCGGTTTCTTTTGGAAGAGAAAAAGCTTTCATTACTTCATCAAAAGATTGATTATCTTTTTCAGCTAGCTCAATAAATTTATTTATAAAGGGTGTAACTTTTTCCTTAAGTTCAATTATTTTATTTTCAACATCGGCGTATTTTTTTTTGCCAATAGTTAAGTTAGTAACCATAACTGCAAGAGCAGATGCTAAACTTCCGCATAGTGCAGATACATTTCCCCCACCAGGAGTTGGCGAATTAGATGATAAGGTATCAAGGTATTGTTTTATAGTTAGATTTTCCATATTAGCCTCATATCATATATTCAATAATTTTTTGATTAGGAATAAATTCATTTAAAGTGCTTAGGCCTAATTTATCAATAACTAGTTGAATTTTTTCTTGTTCGGTTAGATTTTTACCATTAGAGTAAAAATCTGCTGTATCGAGCATAGCTTTAAGTGGAACTAAACCAACAATTTCGCTGCCGAAAGTTTCAATATTTTTTTCGTTTGCCATTTTTTTAACTTCTTCAAAAACAGTATGCATTCCTGTAATATTAAAGTCTTTTAAATTGATAGAAACTTGAGTAATATTATATTTATCGAGAAAAACTCCCATAGCTTGCACGGCTTTGAATTTACCGGGAATTCTTTTTGTTTTTCCAAATTCATCTCTAATAGGTTGCCCGTTTTCATCTCTTAAAATTTTACCACTTTCACGAATAGTTTCCGAAATTTCGTTTGAAATACTTATATCAGTGGTTTTTAAGTTGATATTATAAGCTATAAGGAAAGGACGTGCTCCAGTAACGGTAGCACCGAGTTTTGGATTAAACTCAGGTTTTCCGTAGTCGGGTTGCCAATTGGGGTCTTTTAATTTTTCTGGTAAGCCTTCGTATTCGCCTTTTCTGATATCCGAAAGCAGTTTGTAGTGTTCTTTTCTTCTGGCTTCTTCGTAAAGATAAATAGGAATATTCAATTTTTCAGATACAATTTCGGCAAATTTTTCGGAGATTTCTACACAATCTTTCATCGTAACACCGCTAACAGGAATAAATGGAACGATATCAATAGCACCTAATCGTGGATGTTCGCCCGAGTGTTTAGTCATATCGATAAGTTCGCCAGCTTTTAAAGCTGCAGCAATTGCTGCATCAAGAACGCCTTTTTTGGTTCCAACAAAAGTAATAACAGTTCTGTTGTAATCTGGATCTGGTTCAACACTTAAAAGTTTGGCATCAGGAGTTTTTTTAATTTCGTCTGCAATAGCATTAATAGTTTCTAGGTTTCTTCCTTCGCTAAAGTTTGGTACGCATTCTACAATTTCCATAATATTTTCCCTTTTTTTGTTAAGGCTTTACATTTAGGTATTTTTTTTGATAGACTAATATATAAAAAAAATTCTTAAGATAAAATGAAAAATAAAATTTTAATAATTATTATTGTAACATTTTGTGCATTTAGCAAAGCTTATTCACAAGATGCACTAAAATTATTTGATTCTCAATTAAAACAACTTTACAACAAATATCAAAAGATAGAGTATCAAATTATAAATAATAAAATATTAAATAATGAAGTTGAGGATGTAAGAATAATAATATCCGAACCAATCATCAGTTTTATAGCTAATATTCCGGTTGAGGTTAAGTATCGTAATACAAATAATTATAAGAAAGATTTTATATCTGTTAAGCTGGCAATATATGATAATGTTATAGTTGCTGCAAAAGTTATTAATTTGGGAGATAAAATATCATACAGTGATATTAAATTAGAAACTAAAAATATAATTAAACTAAATAATGATTATTATAATAATTACGATGATATAATAGGAAAGATTGCCAAAATTAAAATATCAGAAGGGCAAATCATAACAAAAATAATGCTAAAGGGAGATGCAATTATTAAGTATAACGATAAAGTAAAAGCTATTTTGCAAGTTGGAAATGTAGAAATTACGTTCGATGCTGTTGCTAAAAATGATGGTGATATTGGGGAAATAATTAATATCCAGGATAAAAAAGGACAAATTTTTAAGGCAAGAGTTTTAAATAATAATACTGTTATGATAGAAAGATAAAATTATAGAATTAATCCTAATGGCATAAAAATTGATATTTATTAAAAAAAAGGTTTAAAAATGAAAAAATTATATTTAATCATATTATTAAGTAGTATATTATTTGGACAAAGATTAAGCGAGTATTCAAAACAATCTTTGTTTTCAGATTATAAAGCAAGCCAGGTTGGAGATGCAATAACAATATTGGTTGTTGAATCTTCACAAGCATCAAACAGTGCTGAGTCGAGTAGTGGTAGAAATAGTGATTTAGGAATGAATTTTTCGGGATCAATTGATCAAACTCAATTGCCTAATATCAAAGGGACGGTAGGTAGTAAAAATAATTTTACCGGTAAAGGAAGTACAAAAGCACAAGGAGTAATTACTACAAAAATTAGTGCTACAATAGATTCAGTTCTTCCTAACGGTAATTTATATATAAAAGGCAGCAGGAAATTAATTATAAATGGTGAGGAACAATTAATTTCAATTAGCGGAGTAGTAAGACCAATTGATATTAATTCAGACAATACTGTTTTATCTACAAGTATTTCTGATGCAGAAATTGTTTTTGAAGGTAGTGGAATGATTAGAAATAATCAAAAACCTGGTTGGATAACAAGATTATTCCATTGGCTATTTTAGGGAGTATCTGATGAAAAACAAAATAAAAATAATATTGATGGTTTTGTTTGTAATAAATGTTGTATTTGCACAAAGGATAAAAGATATTGCTTACTTCAAAGGTGCAAAAAATGAGCAAATAATAGGTTATGGGCTTGTTGTTGGATTAGCTGGAACAGGTGATTCGTATAGATCTCAATTTACTATACAGTCAGTAACATCCATGTTAAAAAGATTTGGTATAACTGTTCCACAAACAGATTTAAGAACAAGAAATGTAGCAGCAGTAATGGTTACAGCAAATGTAAATAATTTCTTAAAAGAAGGTGCACAATTTGATGTTACTGTTTCAGCTATGGGAGATGCTATTAGTTTAAGTGGAGGAACATTGTTGATGACTCCTTTAACCGGCAAAGATGGTGTTGTATATGGTAGTGCACAAGGACCAGTTTTTACTGGTGGTTATGATTTTCAAACAGCTACTGGAAGTAGAGCAGCTAAAAATCACTCTGCTACTGGAAGAGTTCCTAATGGCGGAATTGTTCAAATTATTATTCCAAATACAACTATGGAATCAGCAGGCGAATTGAGTTTATATTTGAAAAATCCAGATTTTACTAATGCCAATTCAATAGCCAATGCTATAAATACTTCAATAGCTCCTGATATTGCAAAAGCAATAGATGCAACAGAAGTTTTAATAACTGTTCCAGATGATCAACAGGAAAATATGGCTGCTTTTATGGCAAGAATAGAAGCCCTTACGATTACAAATTTCGATACACAAGCTAAAGTTGTAATAAATGAAAGAACGGGCACTGTTGTAAGTGGTGGAAATGTTATTATAAATCCTGTTACTATAATGCACGGCAATTTGAATATACGTATTAGTTCGGAAACAACAGTCAGCCAACCTAATCAATTTACTCAAGGGCAAACTGTAATTACAAATGCACAAACGCCTGTTGTAACGCAAGAATCAAATGGCGCAATTGCTATTCAAAGATCTGCAACGGTTCAAGAAGTTGCTGCAGCTCTGAATGCTTTAAGAGTTGCACCAAGAGATGTTATTGCAATATTTCAAGCATTAAAAGAATCTGGTGCATTAATTGCAGAATTAGTTATTATTTAATGAGGTATTTATGAATATTACAAATATAAATAATCAGAATATTACTGTAAATAATGATATAAAAGCAAATTCCCGTTTTACTCCTGAACAAAAAGAAAAGTTGGCAAAAGCTGCAAGAGATTTCGAAACAATGATGACTTCGATGATGGTTAAATCTATGTTTGAAAGTAATGGAGGAATTTTTGGTGATGAATCAAATTCCGGTGCAAGCATGTTTGATGGCTTTTTTATCAATGAGCTTTCAGCTAAAATATCGCAAGGAAATATGGGAATTGCTCAATCTATTTATCAAAATATGACAAGTGAAAAATTACCTGATAATCCACTTTATAGAAAAATTATTGAATTTCGTGATGAAATGAGAAAAATCCAAAAAGAAGAAAATCCCATAGAAAATAGTTTAAGCTATAATAATCCACTGAAAGTAACGAGTGATAATAATGTGATTCCAATTAAGCCTACTAATACATCTCTTGCAAGAGTTAATCAATATGATGAAATTATTAAGCAAGCTTCACAGAAATTTGGTGTTGATGAAAACTTGATAAAATCTGTTATTTTAGCTGAATCTGCGGGAAATAGTAAAGCTGTATCCAGTGCAAAAGCAAAAGGGCTTATGCAACTAATGGATGGAACTGCAAAAGATATGGGAGTTAGAAATCCTTTTAATCCTGAAGAAAATATAATCGGAGGAACAAAATATCTTTCATTTTTAATTAACAAGTTTAATGGTGATTTGAAAAAGGCAATTGCTGCATATAATGCAGGTCCTGGAAATGTTGAAAAATATGATGGTATACCACCATTTAGAGAAACAAAAAATTATGTTAATAGAGTTTTAGCATATTATAACCATTTTACAGGTGAACAAAATGAAAATGTCTGAATACATCCAAATACTTGAAAGAGAATTACATATCTTAACTAAAATGTTAGAGATAGTAAAAGAAAAACATGAAGCAACTATAAAATTGCAAGGTAAAAAAATTGAAGAAATAGTTGCTAAGGAAGAAAGACAAATATTGGCTCTTAATAATATTGAATATGAGCGAATTAATTTCCAAAATATGAAATTAGCTGCTAGTAAAATAGATTTAAAGGATAAGAAGGTTTTATCTTTTATTAAAGCAATTAAAAATGAATTTACACCAGATGAGTTAAAAAGTGCTATTGTTTTGCAAGATAAAATAAAAAAAATGATTAAAGAAATTCAAAAAATTAACGAAAATAACTTATACATCACTAATTATTCAATCAATTTTACAAAACAATTGATTGATACAATTTTAGGTGGAAAAAATAAATCAATATTAGATAGAAAGGTATAAAATGCTTAGTAAAGTATTTGACATAGGTAGAAGAAGTTTGTTAGCTAATCAATATGCAATGAATGTAACTTCTCACAATTTAGCCAATGTAAATACGGAAGGCTATACAAGGCAAAGAGTTGTTTTTACAGCTGAAAATCCTGAGTATAAAGGATTTTTAGAGTGGGGAAGTGGTGTAAAAATTCAAGAAGTTACTAGAATTAAAAATGATTTAGTAAATTCCCAATTGCTGATTTATAATGGTACCTATACAGATGCAAATAAAAAATCAGAATTGCTATCACAAATGGAAAGCTTACTTTCTGAACCTTCTGAAGTAGGAATTTCTAAATTAATGAATACATTTTTTAATGCTTGGGCTGATCTAGCAGCAAATCCGAGTTTATCTGCATATAGACAAAATCTTATACAAGCAGCTGATAAACTTTCTAATAAGTTTAAACTTTTGAATAGTGGTTATGAACAATTAAAAGTTGATATAAAATATGAATTAGAAGAAAAAGTTAAAGATTTGAATGCAAAGTTAGGGCAGGTAAAAATATTAAATCAAAAAATATTTGAAGCAAGGCTGCAAGGTGTTGTTGCTAATGACATGCAAGATCAAAGAGACAAACTTGTTCAAGAAGTTGCAAAATATGTTAATACAAAAGCATCTATTAATGATAAAGGGCATGTTAGTTTATCATTAGGAGGTGCTTTTGGGGTTGATGAAGGTAGTTCTAGTGAATTTAAAGTTGTAGAAAGTACGGATGGTAAACTTTCAATAGCATTAGTTGATGATGATAATGCTAAAATTACACTTAAAAGTGGTGAACTTGCAGCTTTGGTTGATGTTTATTCTAATATTATTCCAAAATATAAACAAACAATTGATCAAATGGCAAATATAATTGTTAATAAGGTAAATGAATTGCATGTGCAAGGTTTTACATTACATCAACCACCACTGGGGGGTAAAAATTCAGTTAATGATCCTAATGCTATAAAATTTTTCGAAGGATATATTAATGGTGAATTAAAAATTAATGAACTAATATTACAAGATGATAGATATATTACGGCATCATTAACATCAGCACCCGATAATGGCGAAAATGCTTTGAGAATAGCTAATATTGCTCAAAGTAATGTAATTTCTGGAACAACATTAAATGATTTTTATTCTAAATTTATTGTTGAATCTGGAAATGATGCAACTACAAATTTGCAAAAGGTTGAAGCCAATAAAGCAATTTTGCAACAATTGCAATTGCAAAGAGATAGTTATGCCGGTGTATCAATAGATGAAGAGATGACTAATATGATAACATATCAAAGATCTTATCAAGCATCAGCTAGAGTAATTAAAGCTGCTGATGAATTATTACAATCACTATTATCAATGGTGTAGTATGAGAATTTCAGATAGGTATTTAAAAAATAGTTTTCTTAATCAACTAACTACGAATAAAGACCAGGTTGCTAAATTACAAAGACAAATTAGTACTAATACTACTATTGAAAAACCTTCTGATTCACCAACAGGTGCGGCAAGAGTTGTGCGATTAGTAAAGCAATTAGACCAAAATGAACAATATAGAACAGCTATTAATAGTGCACTCGAATTTACTAATGAAAGTGCAACCACTTTGGATTTAATGAAAGAAAATGGCGTTAAAATATCTACATTACTTGTAGAAATGAAGAATCCTGTAAATAGATTTGTTTATGGTAATTATAAGGAACAGGTGAGAAATGTATTGGATATATTTGTAGAACTTTCAAATTTGAAACATGAAGGTAGATATTTATTTGGCGGTACAGATTCATTAAAACAGCCGATTACTAAAAATTCCGATGGTTTTATTGAAATAAACTCTGACTTTTTGGATGGTAGGCAAATGGTTAAAATAGCCGATAATATCGATCAGCAAATCAACATTAGTGGCGATGAAATATTTAAAGGTTTTGCAAACTTTACAGGAAATCTTAGTACTTCAGAAACATCTATAACTTTAAATAATAAAGTTGAAGCATTGGATGGGAAAATTTATGATGGTGTTGCAACTTTCACTAAAACTGGGCCAAATTCATATAGTATGACATATACAATAAAAGATGGCTCAACAGATATTTATACATTAAACCAAAATATTCAATATGATGAAACAACTGGTAAAATAACCAATATAGATGGTACAACACCTAAATCTGTTATGATTGATATTCCAGCTAATAATATTAGTTTTGTTTTTGATACCAGACATATAACATTTTATGAAAGACCAACAACTTTAAAACTTACCGATGGTGGCCCAGATGTTTTTAATTCTCTTCTTAAAATAGAAAAATTAATTGATAATAAAGAAGATATACCTTCTGAATATAATAAAATATTTGATAAATTTACTGCTAATATTGTAGATAAGACGACAAAAATAGGAAATATATATAATAAGTTAAAAGATACATTAGTTGTTCAAGATACAATGAATGTTGAAATTACGGATTTGCTTTCTAAGACAAAAGATACAGATGTCGCTAAGGCAGTTGTTGATTTGCAATATTTTGATTATATATTAAATCTTGCTTATAAATCTGGCAGTATGTTATTGCCAAAATCTTTAATGGATTTTATTTAATTTACATTGGCATAATATTTGTTAATGAATAAAATAATCAACAAATTCAGTATAAAAAAATGGAAAAAGTAAAAAACAAATTAGGTGAAATTGAATATTCAGACGAAAATGTCATTACATTTGAAGAACCTATTCCTGGTTTTGAAGAATTTAAAAAATTTATTTTTGTAAAATTAGAAAGGGAAGAAGAACTATTTCAAATGATTTATTTTTTGATATCTGTTGATCAACCTGAAATATTTTTTCCTATATTGCCAATTAAATTAATTGTAGAAAATTATCCTAATGTAGAAGAATATGAACCATTTGGAATAGTTAAATTAAGCTCTAAGATAAGCCAGATAACAATTAATTTAAAATCACCAGTTTATATTAATTTTACAACCAATAAAGCTAAACAAAAAATATTGGATGAATTTGATTATCCTATTGAATATCAACTATTTGTAGAAGAAAAATAATATGCTAGTACTTACAAGGAAAGAGGGTGAAAAAATAGTAATTGGTAATGATATAGTAATTACTATACTTTCAACCAATGAAAATAGTGCTAAGATAGGGATACAAGCACCAAATAATATTTCAATTTATAGATATGAAATTTACGAAAAAATTAAAACTTTTATAAAAGAAGCAAGTAGTAATAGTGAATTAATCTTTGATACAGATAAGACAGATAAAGTGAAATTAAATAAATTAAATCGTTAATAATTCTAGGGTAACAAATGTTTATCATAATAGGTTCTGTATTAGTATTTTTGGGTATTATTGTTGGTATGATAATGGGGAATGGTAATCCTTTGAATTTAATTGTACCATCTGAGTTTGTTGTATTGGGAGGTGCCTCAATAGGAAGTTTGATTATTATGACAAACGGTATGGATGAATTTAAAAAAGTAATTAATACAATTCTTGGGACTTTAAAAGCCCAACATAGTTCCAAAAGTGATTTTTTGGAATTGCTTAAAGCATTTAATGATTTATTTTTAATTGCACAAAGAGACGGTCTTATTGCTATTGAAAAACATATTGAAGCTCCCGAACAAAGCGAAATACTTTCAAGAAATAAAAAATTTATATCTAATGAGTTTTATAGAAGCTTTTTCTGCGATACAATGAGAGTAATGCTTTCTGGTGGTGTGCCTCCCCATGAAATTGAGGCTCTTATGGATTCTGAAATTGAAACTTTTGAAAATGAACGCAAACCTATTATAGGTTATATTCAAACACTTGCTGATGCTTTTCCCGGTTTAGGTATTGTAGCAGCTGTATTAGGCGTAATTAATACAATGGGTATTATTGATAGAGGTGCTGCAGAAGTAGGTATGAGTGTTGCCCACGCATTAACTGGTACATTTTTAGGTGTGTTAATGTCTTATGGTATTATTGGGCCTATTGGAAAGGTGGCTGAACATCAAATGGAACATGAGGTTAGGTATTTGGAAACTATCAAAGCCTGTTTAGTTGCTTACGCAAAAGGTAATCCTCCTATTATTGCAGTTGAAATTGCAAGAAGAACAATTAGTTCAGATCATAGACCATCATTTAGCGAACTTGAAAACTATATACGTGGTAAATAGTAATGGCTAATGATAATCAAATAATAATAATAAATAAAAAAGGTAAGGGACATGGAGGACATCATGGCGGTGCTTGGAAAGTTGCTTATGCAGACTTTGTTACCGCGATGATGGCTTTTTTTATAGTAATGTGGATTCTTGCTCAAAGCCAAGAAGTTAAACAACAAGTAGCTTCTTATTTTAAAGATCCTGTCGGCTTTACTTCCAAAAAAGGAAAATATATATTAGATGGCGGAGGAGGTTCCCAGAAAACTATAATGTTAAGGCCAGAATTAGTTAGTTCTGGAGGACAAGGTAATGCTGAGGCAGTAGCTCAGCAAAGGCAGCAAATGGAAGAAATTAGTCAGGAAATTATGAGAGAAATTGCTCAATCCCCTGACTTACGTGAATTAATGGATAAAATCTCTATTACTTTTGATGAACAGGGCATGAGAATTGAAATTATTAAAACTGATGATATTTTTTTTGATGTAGGTGGTTCAACTTTAAAAAAAGCGGCAAGGGATTTAATTGCTACAATTGGAAAAAATTTAGCAAAATTGCCTAATAAAATAGTTGTTGAAGGACATACGGATTCTAGACCATATCCTGGCAAAGGTTTTGGTTATTCTAATTTTGAATTAAGTAGCGATAGAGCAAACTCTGCCCGTAGAGCTTTGATGCTTGGAGGTGTAAATTTAAATCAATTTGAAGAGGTTAGAGGTTTTGCTGATAAAAAACTAAGAAACCCAAAAGATCCATATGACGCACAAAACCGTAGAATTACTATACTAGTTAAATATCAGTAATATGAAAGAAAAAGATAAAATACTTATAGTTCAAGACGACGAAGATACTCGTTTTATTTTAGAAAAACTTTTACAGTTAAATAATTATGATGTAAGGGCTGCAAAAGATGGCCTCGAAGCTCTACAAATTATTTCTGAGTATAATCCTAAAGTGATCATTGCAGATTGGACTATGCCAAGGATGGATGGTATAGAACTTTGTACGAGACTAAAAGAAAATCCTGCTACTAAAGTTATTTACTTTATTCTTCTTACAGCCAGGGCTTCAACTAAAGATGTTGTATCTGGCTTTGATAGTGGTGCAGATGATTTTCTTGTTAAACCTATTGATAATCAAGAGATTCTTGCTAGATTGAGAGCTGGAATTAGAATTTACGATCTTCAAAATGAATTGCAAAAAGTGCAACATTCTAAGGCACTTGTTGAATTAGCTTGTACTTTAGGGCATCAAATTAATAATCCGCTTTCGGGTTTAATATTATCATTTAACAATATTAAAGATGAGCTTAAAGATACTCAAATTGATGCTCTTAAAGATGATATTATGATTATAGAAAAAAGTATTGAAAGAATTAATAATTCTGTTAAAACTTTAATTAACTTGCAAAATCCTGAAATTATCTCTTATGCAGGTGATAATAATATGATTAAAATATAAATGATTGAAAATATCAAACGTATTAATTTTGATGTATCATTCAATAATTCTTATTATCATCCAGCTGGTACTTTTTATTTTCCTATCAAAAAGCCATCAAAAAAATTTCGTTTTGATGTAAACGATAATGTTATTATTTCACCTGCCGCAGAATATTTAAATAAATATAAATTACTACTTTCGAATTTAATTATAGATGAAAACAAACGAATTCTATTTGAGTTTAAGTTTAATGACATAGAATTTTATACACAAATATTTTTTGAGTTATTCTTTTTTACATCAAGAAAAAACTATATAATAAAAGCCAATTCTGTTTTAAATCCACTCTCCCAGTATGAAATTAGTTTAGCTGTTAAAAAAACTGCAATTAAGAAAAATTTTGATGTTAAAACTCCCGATTTTTCATTCTTTAAAAATTTAATCCTTGATATTGATGAGTTAAATATTTATGATTCTATATCAAGATTAGATAGTCCTGCAATTCAAACAATTATAGATAACTATGAAAAAGTTTTTTATAATGAGATGCAGAAACTTACGCAAATAATGTATAATTTAATACAATATTTGGGACTTTTAGAACTTAAAGAAAATTATACTTTCCCTTCTGATAATTATCCAAATATCCTTTTAGATAAGATTACTCGTTTAAAAGAGTAATTTTATTTTAATTTTTTGCTAAATTTTATTATTTTTAAAAAAATAATTATAATATATGAAATATCGAATTTCATCACTTGATGCGTTACGAGGATTAGCTATTTTATTGATGATATTTTCTGGTAGAGTTCCCTGGAATGGTGCATTGCCCGGATGGATGTATCATGCACAATTGCCGCCTCCCACTAACAAATTTAATCCTAATTTCCCCGGAATTACCTGGGTAGACTTAGTTTTTCCTTTCTTTCTTTTTGCAATGGGATGTGCTATCCCTTTGGCGCTTAATAAAAAAATAAGTAATAATACTTCTATTTTTAAAATATTATTCGATATTTTTAAAAGAACTTTTCTTTTGATTTTTTTTGCTATATTTTTACAACATACAAAACCATATGTAATTTCTTCGCCTGATATTTTTTATAATAATATTATTGCTTTAATAGCACTTATTGCTATGTTTTTTATTTTTGGAGATTATAAAGGAAGTTATTCAGATAAATTAACTAAATATCGAATTTTTACTATTTTAAAGATTATAGGCTGGTTAGTAGCGTTTTATATTTTGTATTCTAATACATACAAAGATGGAAGTGGATTTAAATTAAGCAGGAATGATATAATTATATTAGTAATTGCTGATAATTTCCTTTTTGCTTCTTTAATATGGTTGATAACAAAGGAAAATATTTTATTAAGAGTCGCTATTTTGATTTTCTTTATTGCCTTAAGAATATCATCCACAGTACCAGAAAGTTGGATAAATATTTTGTGGAAATTCGATTTGATAAAAGATATTTTTATAATAGATTATTTAAAGTATTTGATTGTTATATTACCAGGTACCATTATTGGTGATCTTATCACTAAATTTGATAAAAATACTGCTGAACTAAATAATACTCAATGGAATAAAAGTAAGTATATATCTTTGATGTTTTTATATTTAAGTTTTGTTTTAGTATCTTTGATAGGTTTTTATAGTAGATATATTTTTATCACAACAATTATTTTAGTTTTGTTAGCTATAGTTACAAATATATTATTAAAAAATATAAATAATGATTTCGAAAAATTAATTGCAAATTCATCTCATATAGCAATATTTTTAATAGTTCTTGGGGCAATATTAGAGCCTTTACAAGGAGGAATTAAAAAAGATCCGGCTACTTTTAACTATCTGATTTTAACTACAGGTTTAGCAATTGCTACTTTAATGCTTTTTACCATATTATTTGATTATATCAAATTTTCAAAATATTTTGGTATATTAATAGATAATGGAAAAAATCCTTTGATAGCATATACAGGACATTCTCATATTCTGTGGCCACTACTAAGTTTAACGGGGATAGATATTATTCTTAATAATATTTTTGTCGGGCCATTTTTAGGTACAGTAAAAGCGTTTTTGCTAACATTATTGGTTGCTTAATAGTTAAATTTTTAACAAGAATTAATTACTATTGGAAAACATAATGTGAGATATACAATGAAATCGGGAATTCAATTATTAAAATCTGGTTTATCAATTATTGATAATAATTGGGGTGGTGTTTATAAAACAGGATCATATCTAATTATAGGACCTAAAAAAAGCGGTAAAACTATCATTTCTTTACAACTTGCAAAGTATTATTTGTCAAATAATTACTCTTGTATATATTTTACGAGTCTTAGAACTAAAGATTTGATGATAACAGCCTCAACTATTAATTTAGATTTGCAATACTATGTTTCTCAAAATAAAATTATTGTTATTAAAGCTACACCACCAAATGATATTTTTGAAAAGGAAAATCCAGATCAAGAACTTAGTGATTATTTTAAAGACATTTATCAACTTGTTCAACAGTATTCGCCAGATATCTTAATATTTGATGAATTAACTCCATTTGTTGGTTTTTTAAATCTTTCTAATCTCGAACAAAGTTATGTTGATTTAATCGAAGGACTTGAAGGAATAGGAACAACTAATTTCTTTGTGGTAGGCGAACCTGCTACACAATATGCTAAAGACATTGTTAATACATTATATAATTCATCTACTGCAAAAATTGTATTGCAGAAACCAATGGAAACTATTTCTGCAAACTTGAACGGTAAAATTTCTATTATTCCTAATATTGGGCACTCAGAAGGTCTTTTTGAGGCCTATTATAAAATTATACCAGAAAAAGGGTTTAATTTCATTGAAGATTTAGATAGCAGACAAGATAGTAGAGATATAACCCCCAATAATAGAATAGAGCCACAATATGATAAAGAATTTGAGCGTAGAAATATCGAAGTAAGTATCTCTAAATCTAATTTAAAAATCGAAAATGAACTTAAATTACAACAATCAAAATCAGAACAAAGATTTTCTAAATTTATATCACTTTCTAATTTTGAAATTAAACAAGATGAATATATACATTCTAATGTTTATAACTTTGAAGATTTTTTCTTATTTGTAAGCAATCAACTTTCTCTTTACAAAAATACGGGGCAATCTTTTGATATCTATGCTTTTAAGCTTGATAGTTTTGCTATTGAAGGTAAGTTAATGTCTATTAAGCAATTAGCTAACACAATAAGACTTTCTGTAGATAAAAAAGATAAAATAACAATTCATAATGATCTAGTTATATTAATAATTGTTAAAAGTTTGCCTGATAGTTTTCATCGGTTGCTTGCAAATATGATTTCTAATTTTCCTGTTCAAGATGAAAATTTAATAAAAAATATTTTAAGATACATTTCTGTTCTTAAAGTAGATAATGTTCTATCTTACAATACAGCAAATGAAATTTTCAAATATATTTTTGAATAAGCTATGAAAAAGATTATTATATATTGTTTCATATTGGCATTACATTTTGTTGTTGCTCAAGTTCAACCAGAATTAAAAAGGCAAGCACAAAGTTTTATGAACTCCGGCAGATATGGCGAAGCTATAGAGCTATTGAATAAATATATTCCTCTTAATCCGCAAGACCACGAAGCTTACAATATGAGAGGACTTTGCTATGAAAAAAGAACTCAATATGAAGAAGCAATTACTGATTACAGAAGAGCAGCCAAATTACAACCTAATAATAAAACTTATAGTGATAATGTCGCAAGAATAAGAAATAATTGGAATGAAATTATAACTAAAAGAATAGAAGGTTATAAAAGAGATTTAGTAAGAAATCCAAATAATTATAGTACATATTTAAAGTTAGCCAGTTCTTATAAAGATCTTGAAAAATATAATGAAGCCGAAAAATGGTATGATGATTATAATAGCAAAAAACAGTTTTCGGCAAATGAAGCAATTGAATATGCTGATATGTTAATAAAAATCAATAAATTAAAAAAAGCGGAAAATATTATTACTAACGCTATTAATGCTAATCCAAATGATCATAGACTTTATAGTAAAAGAGGTTGGATAAGAAATTGGCTTGGCGATTATAAAAATGCTATTGTTGATTTTGAAAAAGCTCTTTCATTTAAACCGTTTTTCAAAGAAGCTCAAGATGGATTAGATAATGCTAAAGGGAAAGGTTATAATTTTACTATTATTGAAAAAGATACTGGAAGAGCTCGTTTTGAATTTGCTATTGATAAATATAACAGAATTTTACAAAAATATCCCAATAAAGATGACATCAGATTTTTACTTATAGAAGAATTATTAAAATATAAAAGGATACAGGAAGCACAAACACATTTACTTTATCTTCAAGAAAAATATTCTAGTAATGAAAAATATCTTGAATTATGGAATAGATACGAAGCACTAAGAGATACCACCTTTAACCAGCAAGTTAGATCCTTAAAAGATAAAATTGCCAAAAATCCCAATGATAAAAGAAGTATTTTGCAACTGATGAGATTATATGCAAATAATCAATTGTATGAGCCAGCTATTGAATTGGGAGAAAATTATATAATTAACAATTTTGACTATGAAGTTGCTTACGAAACAGCTTTGTATTCATCCTATAACCTACAATATGATAAAGCATTGTCAATATTACAAAAACTAACCAGTTTCCAACCAAATAATTCCAATTATTTATTACTTTATGCAAAAATTTGTATTTGGAAACAAGAAAATTTAGAAGATGCAAAAGAGAAACTTAATAATATTATTAAAAAAGAACCTAAAAATTTTGAAGCAATTAAAGCTCTTGCAATGTTGTATATTATTTTAAAAGATTATAATTTGGCTGAACAGTATCTCGAACAGGCAAGAAAGTTAGATTACGATAACTACGAACTTCGAAAATTATATTATATTGCATATCGCAATCAAACTGAAAATAATAAATTAAATGATTATGATATTGTAAATAATTTGCAACTAGAAAATCAAGATGAATATCTTGATAATGAAAAAATTTTAATCTCAATGATGAATAAATATCCTGATGATGAATATTTTACACTAAAATTAGCTAATTTATATCTCATAAATAAATCTTATTCAGATTATATTCAAACTATTGATAAAATTATAGATAAGGACAATTATTTTGAATACACATTGATAAAAATTAAAAATTTACAATGGGAAAAACAACATAGTAAAGCATTAGAACTAATTTCACAATTAGAAAAAGAGTATCCTCAAGATGTGAATCTTAAGTATTTAAAACTCCAGTCATTATATGAGATGAAAAACTACAAAAGTTCAAAAATTATAACTGATGAATACAATACAAAATTTCCCAATAATTATACTTTTAATTTATATGCCAGTTGGTTTCCCGGCGAGTATTATACAAAATTTAAGTTTGCACCTTCTACATTTCCTACTTTTATGAATGTTGTACCAGAAATTTTCACATTTTCGGATAATCAATATTTTCAGTATCAATATCAAGGTGCAAGATTTGAGCTAGGTATAAATAAATTTATGAATGCTGCATTTACATTGCAACAAGGAAAATTTTCAAGCACCGAGCCTATCAACTCAACATCAAATAAATTTGTTAACTCCAAAATATTACTTAATTTTATGCTAAGTAATGAATTATCATCTTCTATAACAGTTGGAAGTATTAATTTTGGTGATAGGACAAAAAAACTTTTTACACAACTGGATTTCAACTATAAAGAAAGCGAGTATGATATAAATGCAACATTCTTATCAACTGATGCAAGATTTTTGGTATATTCACCTAAACTTTTATTCTACCAGTTAAATACGATATATTCTAAAATTTATGGCTCTTATAATATTACCGAAGATACAAAATTATCTTTATCAACCTCACTTATTATTGTTGATGGGCCAGTTTATGCATATCAAGGAGAGGATACATTAAAATATAAAAATAATGGTGGAAATGATATAAACATTCGGCTTTCCAAAAAATTTTATCCTGAATTAAATATAGGTTATGAGTATTATTTAAATAAATATGTTCATACTGTAGCAGAATATTATTCACCTAAAAATTTTGAATCTCATGGAGTATTTGGAGAGTGGAAAGCCTATAACGATAAAAATATCTCTTTAGTTATAAACGGTAAAGTTGGTTATGTTTTTGCTACAGATTTTATTGTTAAGGAAATAAATTTATTAGGCTCATATAAATTTAATTATAATTTTTCATTATATTTAAATGTTAATTTTGGCAGTTCTGCAAGATATGAAACTGCTTACAGTTCAAGAATGTTTAATTTATATTTAGTGTGGTCATTATGATAAATATTGATGTTATTCTAACCCCAGTTTTTATTAACAAACATAATACACAAAATAATATTATAATAGTTGTAGATGTATTAAGGGCTACTACCAGCATAACAACTATGCTTTATAGAAATGCAAATTCAATAGTTCCAATTAATAGTTTTGAAATATTTGGTATTAATAAAAAAACAATTACTCAAAAGTTTCTAGAAAGTAAAGAATTTGAAGAAATAATAAGAAAGTTTAAAGAAGAACATCCGGAGTTTATACTGGCAGGGGAAATAGATTCTCTAAAAATTCCTAATTTCGATTATGGTAATTCTCCCAGTGAGTTTTACCAAGCTGAGTTTAATGATAAAAAAATTCTTCTATTTACAACAAATGGGACACGAACATTAAGATATTTTGAAAACTATGAAAATGTATTTGTCACCTCATTCTTAAATTATGGTTTTATAGCTGATGTAGTTGGTATGATGAAAAAAAATATAACAATTGTTTGCTCAGGTGATAATAATAATATTTCTTATGAAGATCTGCTTCTTGCTGGTGCACTAATTCAGGAATTTCATGAGATTTTCAATTTTAATGTAAGATTAACTGATACAGCAAAAATATCTCTTTATAACTATTTGCATAATGCAAATAATTTGTCAAAAACATTAAAAGAAACATCACATGCACTTGAATTAATGGAAAAAGGTTTCTTTAAGGATATTGAGTTTGCTTCAAAATTAAATATTATGAATATAATACCATTTTATAAAGATGGAATAATAACTTCATTATGAAAATTATTTTTATATTTTTATTATTTATTTCAATATCTTTATGTTACTCGCCAGACCTTCCCGACACTTCTTATATGAAAAAACAATTCTATCATTATTTAAATAATATAACAAAATATTATGGTAACCTCGAATTAATGAAAAAAAATCTTGATTCAGCTTATACCTTAGCTTTATATTTAGAAAATTACGAAGCAGGCATTTTATCTGATTATTATTTGCAACTTGCCAGATATTATTATACAAAAGGAGATTTGTCGCAAACTATAACTTATTATATGTTGTGTATTAGAAATTCTAAAAAAAATTTAGAAAAGTTTGCCACTAATAATTATACTTCTCTTATTGATTTATCAAATATATATTTTGATATGGGGTTTTATACTAATTATTTAATAAATATTTATAAAAATCTTTTTACAATTAATTTGAGTGATAAAGATAGGTATTTATATGGTATAGCTTATAATAATATAGGACTAATCTATGAAAAAAATCATATAATTGATAGTGCGTTAATATTTTTTGAAAAAGCTTATAAGTTTAGAAAAGAAAACATTAAAAATCAAGATTCTTTACTATATCTGGGTCATTCCTTGATTTATATTGCAAGAAATCAAATAAAACTTGCAAAATATAAAGAAGCAGAAAAAAATTTATTGATTGCTAAAAACTACTTTGAAAAATATCTTTCCTTAAACATTCCATACGATGATTTAAATAGAGAAGCTAAATATAGATTAGTCAATTCATACTTGTTACTTGCAAAATTGTATTGGATTAAAAATGAAAAAATTAAATCATCATTATACTTAAAATTAGCTCTTGATTTTATTGAGAGAAGTGCAAATATTATAATAAAAGATGATATATATATATTACTTTCTGAACATTATATATTTATTAAAGAATACAATAAAGCTGAAAAATATTTGCATTTGGCAAAGGAATTATCTTTAAAGAATAATATAGTTTTAAACTTAATAGAAATATATAGAAATTTAGTGCTACTTTATAGATTAGAAAATAACTTTGATAAATATATTGAGTATACAAATCAATTAAACAAGTTAATAAAAAAGAATACAGAGATAATTTTTACTACGTCAGCAAATTTAATACAGCTAACAATAAACGAAAGTGAAAAATTAGCTATAATACAAGAAAAAATTAAAGAAAAAGAAAGAATACAAAAGAACTATATTATTTATCAAATATTATTTTTAATAGTTTCAATTTTAATAATAATTTATTTTATTTTGAAAGATAAAAAGAAAAAAGATTTAATAAAAAAACTACAACATGAAAAAGAAAAACTTGAAGATTTAAACAAGAGAAAAATTGCCTTTTCAAATTATCTTGCACATGAATTTAAAACTCCACTTAATATCATAAAAGGTTTTACTCAAAAATTATCAGAAGAATTACCAAATAATGTTAAAATTATAAAAATTATAGAAAATGTTGATAGGCTTAATAATTTTATAGATGATTTTATAGAGATTTCTAATATTAATGATGGTAAAGTTAAATTTGAATTATCTTTTTTTTCTGTTAATGATAAAATAAATTTAATCGTACAAAAATATGAAAGGATAGCACAAGAAAAAGCCTTGGATATTAAATTTATTTCTGATTTGAGCAATGATTTATACATTGAAACAGATGAAAAAAAGTTTTATATAATACTCAATGATTTAATAGATAATGCAATAAAGTTTACAGATAAAGGAAAAGTTGAAATAATAGTAAATACAGTGAAACTTAAAGATGATACAATCGATTTTATTATAAGAATATTAGATACTGGAATTGGCATAGACGATTATATTTTAGAAAATATTCAAAATCATATATTTGATTTACCAAATAAAGGTTATGATAATTTTGGTATTGGGTTAAGTTTACCAATTATTTTTAGTTATACTAAAACGTTGGGTATAGGTTTAAAATTTAATTCTAAAAAAAATATAGGTACTGTTGTAGAACTTAAGTTTGAAAACATTATATACAAAATAATAAAAAAAGAAAATATTGATAACTTTAATACGATTCTAGGTGAAAATGAATTTAGTAATATAGAAAATATTAATTATGACAATTTTAGTACTTATGATGACTTAATATTACTGCATAGATTGACTTCAGAAGCTATAAAATTTAAAAACTTTTCGAAAATTAAAGCTACATTAGAGTTGCTCTACAAAATTCAAAGTAATCATAGAGAATTTAATAAAATATATAATAAATTAAAATATTATTATGAAAATTTTGATTATGACAATATTTTTATTATATTAGAAACGCTAAACAAAATTTTATTTGAAATAACAAAAGAGAGTAATGATGAAAGATAAGTTATTACTTGTTGATGACAATCCCGTTAATTTACAACTATTAGTTGAATTATTAGAAAGCGAATTTGAAATTTATCTGACAAAAGAATCTACAGAGGCATTTGAACTAGCTAAAAATACACAACCAGATTTAATTTTATTGGATATTTATATGCCCGAAAAAGATGGTTACCAAGTATTAGAAGAACTTAAGAATGATAATATGACAAAAGAAATTCCTGTGATTTATATAACAGCAAAAAATCAAGTTGATGATATTGTAAAAGGTTTAATGCTCGGTGCTGTAGATTATATTACAAAACCTTTTAATTTGTATGAGGTTCAAGCAAGGATAAAAAGGCATATAGAGTTAAAAAAAGCAAAAGAAGAAATTTTACGAGTAATAAAAATAAAAGAAAAATTCTTTTCAATCATAGCGCATGATTTAAAAAGCCCAATATCGAGTTTTGTTACATCACTTGAAATATTAGATGAAGGTTTTTATGAAATTGTAGATTCTGAAAAAAAAGAAATAATTCATTCTCTTGTTAAAACATCTAAGAATTTATTTAATATGCTTAATAATTTATTGATATGGTCACAAGCCCAAACCAATGGAATAAGTTATAATCCTCAGATTACAAATTTAAAAGAGAATATTGATAATCAATTAGAGTTATTAAAAGAAGTAATTAATGCAAAAAAAATTAAAATTATAAAGGATTATGATGATTTGCTTGCAATTGTAGATAATAAAATGTACGAAACTATTATAAGAAATTTAGTAGCAAATGCAATTAAATATTCCAATGAAGGCGGGGAAATTACTATTTCTGTAGTTGATGATGGGAATAATATTTTAACATCCGTCAAGGATTGTGGTATAGGTATGAAGCAAGAAGAGAAAGATAATCTATTTCATATTAATAAAGTAACATCAAGACCAGGAACTAAGGGTGAAAAGGGAACGGGACTAGGTTTGTTGCTGTGTAAAGAATTTGTTGAAAAACATAATGGAAAAATTTGGGTAGAATCAGAACCAGGAAAAGGAAGTAAGTTTATTTTTTCAATTCCAAAGAACCAATAAAAATGGGGCAATTAAAGCCCCATTAATTTTAAAGATCTGATATTACATCAATGCCTTTTGGTGTTGGTAAGTAAAACATAACAGGTTGTACTTCACCATTTTTCCTTACAACTCGCTCAACTCTTTTTTTGATTAGTACGCTATGTTCAATAAAAATGTCATCTTCGATAATACTACCAAAAATATAACTTGTACCTTTTATTAACACATTTTTGCCAATTCTAGTGGGAAATTCATCGCTACCGGTTACATTTACACTTGATTCAATTCTTGTATTATCTCCAATGATAATGTTTCCTTTTATTAAGTCACCCCAAAGAATTTCGACATTATTTCCAACTATTAGTTTTTGATTAGGATAGCATGAAAGTAAAGCATTTTCATAGATTGTTACATTTTCTCCTAGAACAATATTTCCATTGAGGAAAGCATTTTTCTTAAAAGTATTATTGTAGGTCAACTGAACACCTTTACCGATATGTACACCTTTGCCAATAAATATATCAAGTGGCATACCTTTTTTGTCTAATTCAATTATTTGTTCGATAACAGTTTCGTCGATAAAGAAATCATCAGGGTCTTCAATTTCTATGATATTTTTTAATAAATTATATGCTTTTTCACGAGCTATTTTTTCCATTTCTTTGAGTACGGCTTTATTATTGAAGCCAATAAGTACATATTGTTCAGCAGGGCTAACAGCACCAACTGTGTAATTATTTTTATTAAATAAATCTATTAAGTCAGTAATATAAATTTCATTTTGTGCGTTATTAGTATTTAAATAATAAATAAGTTTTTTTAATGGAGCAGATTTGAAAGCATAAACACCACTATTAAATTCGCGGTTTTCTATTAATTCTTGTTTTCTGTATGAAAATTTGTGCCCTTTGTATTCTACGATATAGGGTTGATTATCTGGTAAAGCTAAAATATCTTTGTGTTCAATAATTTGAATTACATTGCCGACTAAATCAGGACAAGGTTTGCCATCTATATCAAAATCTTTAGCTCTTATAATTCTTCCATATTGATTTTCATTGACATCACCTTCATAAATTCCTGTTAGAACCATCATATCATAATTTGAATTTATAAATTTTTTCCTGAATAGGTCAACTGTTTCGGAATTTAATAATCCCATATCGCCAGGTAAAACATATATAATACCATCAAATAGATTGAAGTCAATTTTTTCTAAAGCTACCTGGACAGCGTGTCCTGTACCTTTTTGTTCTTCCTGAAAGGCATAAGTTGTATTAGGTTTTTTACCTAATTCTGTTATTACAGAATCAGCTTTAATTCCAACAACAAATACCATATTAATATCACTAACAGCCTTTTTGCAAGCATTATAAACTCTTTCAACAGTGGTTACGCCCCATATTCTGTGTAACATTTTTGAAGTTTTAGATTTAATTCTTTTGCCATGTCCTGCTGCTAATACTATAGCAATTTCATTGATGTTGTAATTCAATGGTGATGAGAATTGACTTATTAAATTATCCACTATTAAATTTGCCATTTTTATTATTCCTAAATTGTTATAAACTTTCTTCGCTATTTTCTTGTGTAGATTTACAAGATTTTAGCATGATTAAGCCAACAATACCAGATATCAATGATGCTAGCAAAATACTTAATTTTGATGAATCTATAATATTTGAGTCTGTAAAAGCTAAATTAGTAATGAAAATGGACATTGTAAAACCAATTCCAGCTAATAAACTTACCCCTAATAAATTTAACCATGTCATATTTTGGTAGAGTTCCGATATTTTAAATTTAACTAAGATAAATGTAAAGCCAAAAATTCCAATAGTTTTTCCTAAGAATAATCCAAGAATTATGCCTAAAGAATTTGTATTATTAAAACTTGTTAAAATATTAGAAGGTAGTATAATAGCTGTATTTGCTAAAGCAAAAAGTGGCATTATTAAAAAGGCGACAGGTTTATGTAAATAATGTTGTAATTTATATGATATGTTTTTATTATCATCTTTATTAAAAGGGATAGCAAATGCTAAAAGAACTCCTGCAATTGTAGAATGTACGCCCGATTTAAGCATAAAATACCACATAAAAATACCAGCTATTAAGTAAATAGATAATCTATTAATTTTTAGACGGTTGAGTATTAGTAATGCTGCAAAAATACCTAGAGATATAAATAGATTTGTAAAATAAAGAGTTTTTGTATAGAAAATGGCAATAATAATTATAGCGCCCAAATCGTCGATTATAGCTAGTGCGGTTAGGAATACTTTTAAGGAAAATGGAACATTCTTACCAGCTAAAGATAAAATACCTAACGCAAAAGCAATATCAGTAGCCATAGGAATGGCAAAACCTGAAGAATATGGTGTTCCATAGTTTAGACTAGTATGGATTAAACCCGGTATTAACATTCCGCCTATAGCTGCAACAATTGGTAATAATGATTTCCTAAAATTTGAAAGTTCCCCTATATAAATTTCTCTTTCAATTTCTAAACCAACTAATAAAAAGAAAATTACCATCAGTCCATCATTTATCCAATGTTCAACTGAAAGTTTTAAATCTATATTAGCAAATGAGAGATCCAAATAAGTGAGCCAAAATTTATGATAATCAATACCTATAAAAACATTTGCCATTAATAATGAGAAAATAGTGCAGAACAGTAAAATGAAACCACTAGCTTTTTCACTTTCCAAAAATTCTTTGAACAAATTTAATTTATCTTTCATTTGCCACTCCATTATATATTATAAAACTAAAATTCATCTGTCGAGATTCTTTCAATGTTAGCACCAATGGATTGCAATTTAATTTCGAATTTTTCGTAACCTCTATCCAAGTGATAAATTCTAAGTACTTCTGTTTTACCTTTAGCTGCTAAACCTGCAAGCACAAGTGATGCACTTGCACGTAAATCTGTTGACATTACTTTAGCACCTTTAAGTTTAGCAGGTCCATGTACAATAGCGGTATTTTCTTTAACTTCTATATTGCAACCTAATCTTAATAATTCTGGTACATGATTAAATCTATCTAAATAAATAGTATCTGTAACTTCGGAAGTTCCATTAGCAACAGACATCAATGCTATCCATTGGGCTTGCATATCAGTTGGGAAGCCAGGATAGGGTTGGGTAATTGCATCGATAGCATTTAATGAAATATTTTTGGCATCAAGATATATTGAATCTTTATCATATTTGATAACGCAACCTGCGTCTTCTAATTTTGAAGAAATAGCTAGAATATGCTCAGGTATTATGTTTTGTATTGTAATTTCGCCACCTGTGATAGCAGCTGCTACAAGGAATGTACCAATTTCAATTCTATCAGGAATAGTTGTAATATCAGCTGCTTTAAGCTCATCTACGCCTTCAATTGTTAAAGTTGAGGTACCTATACCAGAAATTTTAGCACCCATAAGGTTTAAGTAATCAGCTAATTGTGTTATTTCTGGTTCTCTAGCAGCATTGCTAATAATTGTTGTTCCTTTTGCTAAAACAGCAGCCATAAGCGCATTACCAGTTGCACCAACTGACGATATATCAAAGTTAATTCTAGCTCCAAGAAGTTTATTTGCTTTAGCTATTATGTACCCTTCATCTAATTCTATTTCTGCACCTAATTTTTTCATCGCTTCGAGATGTAAATTAATAGGTCGTGGTCCCCAAGCACAACCACCTGGTAACGAAACTTTAGCATAACCATATTTTGCTAATAGTGGCCCTAAAACATAAACTGAAGCACGCATTTTTTTTACAAGTTCATATGGTGCTGTATAGTTATTAATATTTGAGTTGTTTATTGTTAGTTGATTATTACTAAAATTAATATCTGAGCCTAATGATTTCATTAGCTTAATCATTGTAAAAACATCATTCAACTCTGGTGTATTTTTTATAATATTAACACCATTATTTAATAACGTAGCAGGAATTAAAGCCAGAGATGAATTTTTTGCTCCGCTTGCTTGAATTGTTCCTTTTAATTGGTAACCACCTTCTATTATAAATTTATCCATTTCTAAACCTTTAATTTTTTATTTGTAAATGTAAAAAAATTTTTTCATATTATAATAAAAAATAAAAAAAATGAGGTAATAATGGAGCTTCAAAAGATATTTAAACTTCAAAATATTTTGAAAGAATTAGAAATTGATGGTTGGTTGTTATATGATTTTAAGGGAAGTAACAAAATTGCCTATAAAATATTAGAAATCGATAATAATTTTCATATTACAAGAAGGTTCTTTTATTTTATTCCTAAGATTGGAGAACCAATTCAAATTGTAAGTGCAGTTGAAGCAAATGTTCTTGATAAATTAAATTTACCAGGAAAAAAAATTGTCTATTCAAATCTTAGCTCACTTCATTATGCTTTAAGCGAGATACTAAGTAATATTAAAAAAATTGCTATGGAATATTCTCCTAAAAATATGATTCCTTACATTTCTTATGTAGATGCAGGAACAATTGAATTGGTAAAATCCTATGAAGTTGAAATTATTTCTTCAGGAGATTTAATTTCAAAATTTACTGCTATATGGACTAAAGAACAATATGAAGAAAATAAGCCAGTTGCTATTAATATTTATAAGATTGTAAAAGAAGCGTTTGGGTTTATTAAAGATTGTATTAACAGTGGTAAAGTTGTAAAAGAGTATGATGTACAACAATATATTCTACAACAATTTGAAAATTATAATTATATAACTGATTATCCTCCAATTGTGGCAATTAATGCAAATGCAGCAGATCCACACTATGAAATAAGTAAAGAAAAAAGCGCTGAGATAAAAGATGGTGATTTGGTATTGATCGATTTATGGTGCAAGCCGAATAAGCAAGATGCTGTGTGGTCGGATATAACCTGGATGGGATATGTTGGTGCGGATATACCAGAAAAATATAAAAAGATTTTTAGTATTCTGGTTGATGCAAGAGAAAAAGCATTTGAGCTTGTTGCAGAAAGATTTGCCAAAAAAATTCCTTTAAAAGGTTATGAAATAGATATTGCCGCAAGACAAGTTATTGATGAAGCTGGTTACGGTAATTTTTTTGTCCATCGCACAGGGCACTCAATTACAACAGACTTACATGGAGATGGACCAAACGCAGATAATTACGAATCAAAAGATGAAAGAATAATTATGCCTGGAATGTCTTTTTCTATAGAACCCGGGATTTATATTCCAGGTGAAATGGGTTTTAGAACAGAAATTGATGTTTTTGTAAATTTTGAAGGTTATGTGGAATGCTTAGGTGGTGAAAGACAATATGAAATTTATCCTATTATGAAATAATCAAAAAAGGGGCTTTGAGAGCCCCTTTGGTAATTATTTTTTAGCAGCCTTTTTTGTAGTTTTTTTAGCTGGTTCTTTTGGTTCTTCAGTTTTTTTCTTCATTTCATTAACTTCAACACGAATGTCTTGTGCAATTTTTTTGAGTTCAAGCATAGCTTTTCTTACTCTTGTACCAGCAGCTTTTTGACCTTTGTCATAAAATTTTACAAAATCAGCTTCAAGATTTTGAACAAATAATACTAAATCATCATAACGTTTTGCCATTGAGGGCCTCCATTTAAATTGGTTGTGGAATATTATTTAAAACAATAATTAAACGAAATACATTTGTAAATTAATAAATAAAATTATATTAGTCAAGAATTATTTTAAATATTTTAACCTTCAAGATAAAATTTTTTTCTATTTAAGATAGCTTGATGCCTTTTTTTTAATCTTTTTTTTGAAATAAGATTATTGACAATAGATATAATATCATTAAAATTGGAAAAAGGGTAGTAAGAGATGCGATGCTTTTCTAAAAATTTAAGAAGTTGACCTTTGGCAAAAATATAATCAACAAATGTGGCTGGACATTTATCTGATAAACCGTCTCCAATATATATTGTAAACTCATCTTCATAATCAGAAGAGTTATATAAAAGATGATTGCGTTTACAATTTCCACAGAGATTACATTCATCGTCTCTATGAGGGAATGTTATTTTTAATTTTTGATAAGAATCGAATTCAACATGGTTTGAGTAAAAAGGTATTGTAATTTTAAATTTTTCAAATATTTTATGGATATAATAATCCCAACCATCGCTTAAAACTATTACAGGGGAATTGTATTTTTTTGTTAGTTCTAAAAATTCCAAAAAAAATGGGTCAATATCAATTTTATCAATAATATCATCGATAAGTTGTTTATTATAATCTTGCATTATATCAATGAACATTTGCCAACTTTCAGAAGATGTTATTTTGTGTTCAGCCCATAATTGTATAATTTTATTAATTTCTTCTACATTACCGAAAAATTTAATAAGTGTTTCGCCAACATCTTGTTTTGTAATAGTACCATCAAAATCAATAAAAAATGTTAATTTATGAGGTTTTATCATTTCTGCACAACCATCTTTTTAATCTCTGTAAAGTTATTTGTTCTCATCTGGATAATATAAACACCATCTTCATATTTAGTTAAATCTAAGGGTGGAAGCACATTATCACCTTTTTCACAAAAATCATCATAAATAACTTGTATTGGTTGCAAATCTTTTATTATAGTAATTTTAACTTTTGTTCTATATGGTGCATAAAATTTTATTATTGTTTGGGTTGATGCTGGATTTGGCTCATTTTGATATAGTAAAAAATCATTAAGATTATCTGTACCAATTTTTATTTCTTTAATTTCTGAATAAAATTTTTGTGCAAAATAATTTGTCCAGAAAATTCTATATTTATAAATGCCATTTGTTGAAACTTTGTCCTGAAAATTATAATCGGCTTTATCAATCTTATTAAAGGATGAAACAAAACCTACAGAGCTCCAATTGCCATTATTTATTGATCTTTCTATTGTAAAACCTTTACCATTTTTTTCGCCAATTGTGGACCATTCTAAAATAACATCTTTGTTATCATAGCTATAAACATCAAAAGAAACGAATTCAAAATGAATATCAGGTCTTTGTAGTTGATCGCCAAATATATAATGTTGGTTATTATAACTATCCTTGAAGATAATTGTTAATTCTTCTTTCATAAGAAATGGTATTATATAGCTTTTTGATGATTTAGGTTTGTTGGAAAGAATAATACCATCCTGATCATATACTATTTTACCTAAATCATTAATTCTTTGTGCTTTTATAACATCATCATTATTTTTAGTTTTGGTTAGCCAAACAACATATATACCACCTGCATTATCGTTGGTTATGGTATAAACTAAATTATCGTTTTTTGTATTAAGTACGTTATCATTAAAAATTGTTATTTTGTTGGTAGAATTATCGAAATTCAATGTTTTTAAATTATAAATATCATCGTTTTCTTCCAAATAACTAATTTTAATAAAGTTATCAACATAGATAGCTTTAAAATTTTGAACATTTTTACTGGATATTGAAATAAGATTAGTTGGTAGAACTGGAATACCAAAGTTATTAAATTTCTTTAAAGATATTTTTCCGATATTTTCTTTTGACTCTGTAATAACAATTAATTCATTATTATCTGTAACGAAAGCTTCGTAATCTATAATATTTATTTCGTTTGTAGTTATTAAGTAAGGATTTTTTTGCCAGGTTTTTCTTGTCCAGGATATATCGCCTTTTTTGCTAACATATTGACCATATAAATGTGAAATTAAACCAGATTTTTCAATCCAGAAAACATAAATACTTCCATCATTTAATGGTACAATTTTTAGTTTTGATTTTGTATTATTGGAAATAGAGAGAATTATATTCTGAAAATCTGATAAAATTTCTCCACGAGAGTTAAAAGTGCTTAAATAAACTTTATTATCATAGTCTATTGCTGAAACTATGATATTTTTTTGTGAATTAACAACCGATTTTGCTTCTTTAAAATTATTGTTATCAAAAACAACTTTGCCTTTATCCCCAAGTAATAATCTACCTTGGGGAGTTAATCTTTGAAGATAAACTTTACTGGTATCATCAACATTTTCAATCCAGGTGACAATTAAATCATTAGCAATAGTAGATGTAGAAATATTTGTTTTAGGTAAAACACTGTTGGAAACTGGTATGCCATCTGTTCTAAAATCTGGTTTTAAATCTTTTGAATAATGTAGAGTGTAAATATTATCAATTTCAGAGAGGTTTTCAACCCATGTTATATAAAAGCCACCGGAAGCATCTAAATTAAATTTAATATTAAAAGGTTCAGATGAAGGAGTAACTAATAATGTATTTTCTTTTATATTTAGTTTCCATTGTGCAAAAATGTAAGAGCTAATAAGTAATAGTAATATTATTAATTTTTTCATTTACTTTCCTAATTATTGACAACTTTTAATTCGTTACCGAATTGAACGCTAACAAGTTTTGAAATACCTTCTTCTTGCATAGTTACACCGTACATTATTTCGGCGGCTTCCATGGTTTTTTTATTGTGAGTAACGATTATAAATTGTGTCTTATCTTTAAATTCATGTATTAGTTTAGTAAATCTTCCAACATTGGCATCATCAAGTGGGGCATCTACTTCGTCCATAACGCAATAAGGGCTTGGTTTTATCATATAAATAGCAAATAATAAAGCAGTAGCAGTTAGTGTTTTTTCACCACCAGAAAGCAAGCTAATAACTGTTGGTCTTTTTCCTTTTGGTTTTGCTATAATTTCTATTTTTGCTTCTAAAGGATCAACACCTTCTTCTAAACGAAGGTCTGCTTCATCTCCTGGATTAAATAAAGTTCTGAATATTTCAATAAAATTTTTTCTAATTTGTTCAAAAGTTTCAAGAAATTGTTGTGTGGCAGTTGTGTTAATCTCTTCAATTGTTTGCAATAAATCTTTTTCTGATTGAATTAAATCATTCCTTTGGTTTAACATATAATCTAATCTTTGTTTTTCTTCTTCATATTCTTCATATGCGAGGGTATTAACTGGTCCGAGGTTTTTTAAATCTTGTTTGAGTTTAAATACTTCTTCGGTAATTGTATCAAAGTCGTAGGTTTCAAGGTCATCGAGTTCTTTATATGTAAGGTCGATATTATAATCAAGTTTTATATTTTCTACTAAGTTTTTAACTTGCATATCAATTTGATTTAATTTGATATCGTAGTCTCTTAATCTATCCGATATGCTATCTTTTTCTTTACGCATAGCACGTATTTTATTATCAAACTCGTGAACTTTAACTTTTAAATCTTTTATTGAGTCGTTTAATTCATTTTCTTTCTGAATAAGCGTATTTTTTTTATCTACTAATTCATCAAGATAAGCATAATTATCTTCAGTTGAGTTTTCAATACTTATTAATTCGTTATTTAAATTTTCTAATTCTTCCTGATAATTAGCGATGTTATCTTTGGCTTCTTGAATTTCATCATTAGCACGTACAAGTTGGTCTTCATAACTGTTAAGAATAGAGGTAGATTTTTCTTTTTGAATTTTAATTTGATTTATATTTTGATTTAATTTTTTTATTTCATCTTCAAGTTCAGAAATTTCATTTTCGAGATTGCGGATATTTTCTTCATCAATACCTTGTTCAACAAAAGCATTGAGTTGTTCTTTTATATTTTCAATTTCGGCTTGTGTGGATTCAGCATTGCTGGAAATTTTATTTATTCTATTGGTTATATTTTTAATTTTTTCTTCGGTATTAGATATATTATTTTTTATTTGATTGATTTTGATAATAACAGATTGTAGTTCGTCTCTAGTTTTTTGTAATGTATGTTCAAGTTCTTTATGATTTTTATTAGATTGAGAAAGTTTAATATTTAATTCTTCTATTTCTTGTTCTATTTGGGTAATTCTAGTGGTTATGATATTTTCATTTTTTAAAGTTTCATCTAAGAGTTTTAAATTTCCTTGTAAAGTATCTTCTTCCTTTATTTCTTTGCCAGTGATAATAAAGCCATTGTTTAAAATTAAATCGCCTGTTAGAGTAACAAAGTTAAACTCAGGATATTTTCTAAAAAGTTCAATAGCGTCATTAAATGTATCGACTACTATAAATTTATCAAGTAATTTGGAGATAAGTTGTAAATAAACATTATCAGATTTGATAAAGTCTATTGCAAAACCTTTGAAAGAATTTTCTTGTTGGATATTTTTTAATGTTTTTTTATTGTAATAATTCGTTATAATTTTAAGGAGAAAATTAGGTTTATTTTCTGGTAAATTATTCAATAATAATTCAGCTTTGCCCAAATCCTGCTCTTTAAGAATATTGTTAATTTCGATTAGAGTAGAAATGTCATCTAAGACTATGCTATTAAATGCAAATTTAAGAATAGATTGTAAAGCAGCTTCATAACCTTCGGAAATTTCAACAATTGAGTTTAAAATATTGCCGGAAAAATTATTGGATTTAAGTAAAAATTCATTAGCAGGGTTGAGTTGTGTTGATAATGCTATAACTTGATTGATAAAATTAACTTTGTCTTTGATATTTTTAAGTTCAATAGACTGAGAATTTTTTTCTAGCTTTAATTCATCTAATTTATCTTTGATAAGAGATAATTGATTGTTGCTTTCGATTATATCAGAGTTATATTTTTCTAAATCTTTTTCTAACTTTAGTTTATAATCTTCATTTTCGGATAATTGGTTTTGTAATTCGTTTAATTTATTATTATTGAGTTGCAGGTCGTTATTTAATTTTTCAAGTTCGGTTTGATTATGTTTCAAATTTTTTTCCAGGGATACTAATTTATTTTCAAGAGTGTTTTTATCTTTAATGATATTTAAATTAGCTTGTCTTAATGTCTGGAGTGAATTTTTTTTCGTTTGAAAATCAATTTGTAAAGAATTTAATTTTTCTTCGAGTTCATTTTCTTGTGAAATTAATTTTTCAATTTGGTCATTAGTATTAGCGATTTTAATATTTAAATCATCAATCAAATCATTGTTATAGTCAATATCAGCATTTAGCTCTTCTATTTCGTTTTCAATACGTCGAATATTATTTTCTATACTTTTTTTTCTTTCTTCGTTAACAGAAATTTGTTGTTCAATTTTATAAATTTTTTCAGTTAATTGAGCGATATCGGATTTTAAATAAGAAATTTCGGATTCAATTTCATCCACTTTATCGCGGTCGTCAGCTATTTGTTCATCTAAGGTATTGATTTCTTGTTCTAATCTTTCTCTTTCTCTAGTATCAAATTCTCTTTCAATTAAAATAGATTGCTTTTTATTATGGTAAAAAACAAACTCGTGTTCAGCAAGCGATATTTCTTTTTCTTTAAGTTCATTTTTAAGGTTGTGATATTTATCTGCTTTTTTAGCTTGTTTTTCGAGGGAGCTGACTTTTCGTTGAACTTCGGAGATAATATCATCAACACGAGTTAAATCATTTCTAACTTCTTCTAGTTTTTTAAGAGTTAATCTTTTACGGAGTTTAAATTTACTAATGCCTGCTGCTTCTTCGAACATAGCACGTCTTTCATCGGCTTTGTTACCAATCACTGCTTCAATCATTTTTAATTCGATAACAGAGTAAGCATTTGAGCTTAGTCCGGTATCCATAAAGAGGTTAACAATATCTTTATAACGGCAGACATTTTTATTTAAGAGATATTCGCTTTCGCCGGATCTGTAAATTCTTCGAGTAATAGTAATTTCTGAGTATTCGGATGGCAAAAGTCCCCTATCGTTTACAATGGTAAGAGAAACTTCTGCCATACCAAGCGGTTTTTTATCTTTAGTACCGTTAAAGATAACGGCTTCCATTTTATCACTTCGTAATACGCTGGCACGTTGTTCACCAACAACCCATCTTAATGCGTCAACAATATTAGATTTACCGCATCCATTTGGGCCTACAATACCTGTTACACCACGATTTAAATTAATAACAGTTTTGTTAGCAAAAGATTTGAAACCAAAAATTTCTATTTTAGATAAATACATAGACTATAATAAACTGCTTTGTTTAATGTAATAAATCATATAATCGAAAGTTTTTTCAGTAAATTGAAAATATACATAAGTTAGAAGAAATACAGTAATAATGAAAATAAAGAAACCGGTATAAACTTTCATTTTTGTTGTATCAAATAGTACATATATACTTTGCAATAATCTTTGAATATTCCAGATGAAAAATAAAATTAAAATAATATATAGATAAAAGTTAATTATATTGAAGTTTAAGATTTTTACTAAAACTAATGAAATAGGGAGAAGTAAAATTATTGGTAATTGAGACCAAACGGCTTCGGTATATATTTTTGCTAAAAATACTTTATTTTTAAGTAAGAGAGAGAATAATTTAATTACAAAAACTAACAACATAAATTTAATAAGTAAAACAAGAAGAATAATAATAAAACCTTCTAAAGGATTCCAGGCAATTAAAGAAACTAAATTGCTAAGACTCTTATTCCCAATGCTTAAAATTAGTTTTTCGAATAGGAAAGTATTTTTCCAATAATATAAAAGATTTGTTAGTAACAAAGAAAATGTTGATAAAATTGCAATTAATACAATATTTGTATGTGAAAACATTACAAGACGCATATCTCTTAAATCTGAAAAGAAGTTGTATGGTCTTAGAAGTGCTCTAGTAGTATCTTCACGGAGTTTTCTGCTACTATTAATAATATAGCCAAAAGCTACAATTAAAATTAGGCCAATAATTATGAAAACAACGGGTTCGTCTTCAATTTTTTGTCCAATTGGTATAGTAATTCTATCACCGTTATTTAATTTTGAAGAAATAACTCTGTAAGTAATTCTGTTGATAATTCTATTTTCTTCTGCTATACCAATATTAAGAATGTTATCTTTACTATATCCACCAGCAATTGGAGCAAATTCAGTTCGATAATCGAACATTGAATTAATAAAGAACCCAGGAATTTTATTATTGTTAACATAATCTATAGCTTCATCATAAAACTTTGCCTGTGCTTCATAAGAGTGTTGTGTTAGATATCCATTCATTCCTTTTTTATAAGCAGTATATGTTATAGGAGAAAATATTATTTTATAAGGAGGAATTAAGTTTTGGAGTTTTGCAAGTTGTTCATCAGTAGGTAAAGAGTTAAAGAGTTCGATACCATAAAAATTTAAATTGATAGTTTTTTTGAAATCATATCCTATAAAGGATGCATAAGTTAATTTTTCTGGTGCATATTTATTTACTTTGCGAGCTAATTCGTCGATAAAATCTAATTGAATATTTGAATTGGAAAGATAACCTGACCCTAAACCAAAACCAGCAACAATTGTATAATTTTTATAACTATTAATAATTTGGTATAATTGACTTTTTGCTCTATCTTTTGATACTTGATTTTCAATAAATGATTCTGGCATAGAATTTAATGGTAGATCTACAAATACAAGAAGTCCATTATCAGCACAATATTTAAGAGCCATAGGATTTGGTAAAATATGTGTAAAATGAACAGCATTAAAACCAGCATTTTTTATAAGTTTGATATCATTTATAATTTGGTCGTTGTTTTGAATATAACCAACCTTGGTTACAGGAATGTAAGTAACACCGTTAATTACAAAATCTTCACCGTTAAGAGTTAGTTTTTTATTATTATTGTTGAGAGAATATAATTGAATTTTAAAATTATATTCATCAATTACTGCACCATTAGAAATTAACTGTAGTTTAACTTTATATTGATTAGGCGAATTTGGATACCATAAAACAGGGGAATTTATAGAAAAGTAATTTGATATATATCTTTCCTTGTTGTTATTTAATTGAAAGCCTGGTGTTTGATAAGATACTATGACATTATTAGATGGAGATACTATTTGATAAAGTAATGAATAATTTATAGTTGTATCTCTTTTAGATGACTGATAATTTATAATTTTGCTTCCAATAGTAATAAAAGCAGTGTTTTTAGCAATATCGATTTTGGAATTTAAGTCATAATATGCTATTGAAGTATTAGATTTTTTAATTATATAAACATCTCTAAAAATACCACCAGTATTGAAAGGTAGCCAGTGCGTTTGCTTAGTAGGAATAGTTTCATTAGGTGAAAGATCGTTATTTACAGTTATTTCTATTTTATTATTTGCGTTACTTTTTAAAATATCTTTTGGTAAATTAATAGTTAAAGGAAAAGTTCCGCCAGAATGTTTGTAAATAACATTATCATTGACAGAAATTTCAGCTGTATAATTAAGCCCTAATATAAATAGATCAAATTGAGATTTGTTGTAATCATTATCGTTGATAAAAAAGTAGTTAGTGTAAGTTGCTTCTGAAGTGCCGGAAAAAGCTATTGGTAGATCTAAGATAGCCTTGTGATTTTTAATTTTAATAGACCAGTTTTTTGAAAATAATATATTTTTTCTTGAGGAAGTACTGGTAAATAAACTTGTATCTATTGAGTTACTTGTAGTATGATATACTTGTACTTGTGCTAAAACAGTAAGAGATAATGCAAGTAATAATAATAATCTTTTCATTTTCCACCTATATTATTGGAGTATGAATTTTGAGAAATAAACATTTCTAACTTTGACTTTAGGAAAACTTTTTCTTATTTCAGTTGCAATTTCTATCCTTAAAGAATCTTTGATTCCAGGTTGAGTAAGTTGTGGTAAAGTTTTTGAACCAAAGACTTTAATAAGTAAGTCGTTGAGTAGAAATTTTTTTTGACTTAATTCTTCTTTCATAGCAGGTTTTTTAAGTTCAATGGCAAAAGATGTTAAAAGAATTTTTCTACCAGCAGTTCCATATGGGTTAACAACTAAATCTTCAACAAAAAACATATTTTCGTCTTCAGGATTAGTTGCTTGTTCTCCTTCGCCTTCCTTAGATTTCTCTTTGGTTTCTTCTTTATTGTTTTCTTCATTGGTTGTTTGTTCAGTAGTTTCTTCGTTTTCTTTGTTTTCACTGTTTTCTTCTTTTCCACCACAACTTAAAAGTGAAAAAGTAAAAAGTAGAATAAAGAAATATTTTAAGGATTTACTCATCGTTATTCTCTAAATTTATTTTCTTTTTTAATTCATCTAATTTATGCAATGCTTCAATAGGTGTAATTTCATCGAGTTGAATTTGAGCAAGTTCAGTTCTTATGGAATCATCGATGAATTCAAATAAATTATACTCATCTTTATTGTGTTTTCTTGGCATTCTAATAAGTTTAGTTTTCTTTAAGTTTATTACAGTTTGTTCTCTACCTTCGAGATGGTTTAGTATTTCATTTGCACGATTAACAATCCACTCAGGTAAGCCGCCCATTTTTGCAACGTGAATACCATAGCTGTGGTCGGCGAAACCTTCTGAAACTTTGTGTAAAAATATCACTTTGTCATCAAGTTCTTTTACATCAACTTTATAATTTTTAATTCGTGGAAAAATTTTAGCCATTTCGTTTAGTTCGTGGTAGTGAGTAGCAAAAATCGTTCTTGCTGCAATTGATGGATTTTCGTGTAAATATTCAGTAAGTGCCCAGGCAATAGAGATACCGTCAAAAGTAGATGTTCCACGACCGACTTCATCTAAAAGAATTAAACTTTTATAAGATGCATTATTAATAATATTTGCTGCTTCTTGCATTTCAACTAAAAATGTACTTTCTCCGGCAGCAATATTATCGCTAGCGCCAACACGGGTAAAAATTCTATCGACAATTCCTATTCTGGCACATTCTGCTGGAACCATACAGCCAATTTGAGCAAGTAATACAATTAAGCCTGTTTGTCTAAGATATACAGATTTACCCGCCATATTAGGACCGGTAAGAATAATAATTTGTTGTTTATCTGTATCTAAGTAAACATCATTTGGGGTAAATGATTCGCCTGGAGGTAATATTCTTTCAACTACTGGATGTCTTCCTTGTTTGATATCAATGATATTGCTATCATCCACTTTTGGCATAACATAATTATAATCTTTTGAAACTTGAGCAAAGGATTGGAAACAATCCAGCATTGCAATCATTTTGGAGTTAAATTGTATGGTATCGATATATCCAATAATATTGTTTCTTAACTCGTTGAAAAGATCTAATTCTATTTGATAAATTTTTTCTGCAGCGGTTAGAATTTTAGTTTCGTAGTTTTTAAGTTCTTCTGTGATATATCTTTCGCTATTAACTAAGGTTTGTTTCCTAATATAATCATCTGGTACTTTTTCTTTGTGAGTGTTAGTAATTTCAATATAATAGCCAAAAACTTTATTAAAATTCACTTTTAAAGATGAAATACCGGTTTTTTCTCTTTCTTGATTCTGGAAATTAACCAGCCATTCTTTAGCATTGTTGGATAAATTTCTTAATTCATCGAGTTCTGAATTATACCCTTGTTTAATTACATTTCCGTCGATTATTGAAACAGGCGGATTATCATTGAGCATTTTATCTATAAGTTCTACAAGTTCATCTAATTGGTTCAAATTAGCGTTTATTTGTAATATAACATCATTTTCAGCATCAGCAAGTAAATTTTTGATATTTTTTATTTGAATAAGTGAATTTTTTAGTGCAATAATTTCTCGGGGATTAGCTTTACCAGTAGAAATTTTGGAAACAATTCTTTCTAAATCGGATATCTCTTTGAGAGCATTTTGTAGGGATTTTCTTAAGTTATCATCATTGTAAAGAAATTTAACAGCTTGCTGTCTTTTATGAATAGGTTTAATTTTGATAAGTGGGGCAGATATCCATTTTTTTAATAATCTTGCTCCTTGGGACGTGCAAGTTTTATCTAAAATTGAAATTAGTGTACCTTCGCGTGAATAATCTTGTATGGAATAGATAATTTCAAGGTTTCTTTTTGTTGCATTATCAAGCATCATATAATCAGAAGGATTATAAAACATAATCTTTCTGATATGTGGTAAATTTGCTTTTTGAGTTTCTTTCAAATATTGTAGGTTTGCACCGGCCGCAATAATTCCCAAATCCAATTTATCAATACCAAACCCTTTGAGACTTGCAACATTAAAATGTTTTTGAAGAAGTTCTTCACAATAGTCATATGAAAAAATCCAGTCTTCAAGTTTAGTTATTTTAGTTTCGGGTAGATTTTTTATTAAAGTAGTTTCGTATAATTGTTTATCTTTTTTTTGAATTAAAAGTTCTGCGGGATTTATAAAAAGTAATTGTTCAATGAGTTTAGTAGTTTCTATTTCGTAGACGTAAAATTCACCTGTCGAAACATCACTAAAAGAAATTCCACTAAATTTTTTATCTATATATACAGAGCAAAGATAATTATTGATTTTATGATTAAGAATTTTTTCTGATATTGCAACACCAGGAGTAACAACTTCAATAACTTCTCTTTTTACGATTCCTTTAGATTGTTTTGGGTCTTCAACTTGTTCGCAAATTGCCACTCTGTAACCAGCTTTTACCAATTTATAAAGATAATTATCTAATGCGTGATAGGGGAAGCCAGCCAGAGGAATATCTTCCATTTGTTCTGTTTTACCACGCTTAGTAAGAGCAATTCCCAAAACTTGTGATACTATTTTGGCATCATCATCAAAAGTTTCGTAAAAATCGCCCATTCTATATAATAAGATAGCATCTTTATATTGTTCTTTAATCTTATAATATTGTTCCATTAAAGGAGTTAAAGCCATAGGTTCTCTAAAAATATTTTTTAACTTACAAATTTACAAAAATTTTGTAATGTTTTAAAGAATTTAGTTATATTTGTATAAATAGTCTATTAAAAATATATGAATGATAAATTTTTAAACTTAATACCTTATCATAATGTTGCTTTTTTAGAAGATAATGAAAGAATTGTTCTTTTAGAACCAAAATTCAAAAATAAAATCTTACTCAAAATTTTCCCCAAACTAAAAGATATGCATTTCCATATTAAATTAGATAGCATTGCTAGTTTTGTATGGAAAAGCATCAATTCCGAAAATAATGTTAAAAAAATTATTGAAATTGTAAAAAGTAATTTTGCAGATGAGTCACAAATAGAAGAACGAACGGTTGAATTTTTAGGACAACTCCATCACTATAAATTCATTTTATTTAAGGAAGATTAAATGAGAGAAGAAAAAAAAATCAGAGCGTGGGTAATTCTTTTTCTTACAACGCTTGCTGTTGGCGGAACTTATTATGTTTACGATTCAATTTCTCCATTGCAGGATCTTTTGAGAACAGAACTTGGTTTTACTCCAACACAATATGGTTTTTTGTTTAGTTCATATTCTTTTCTTAATACTTTCCTTTTGCTTGCACTTTTTGGCGGTATTATATTAGATATTTTTGGTATTAAAAAAACAGGTTTTTTATTTGTCGCTTTTTGTACGATAGGCACTTTAATAACAGCTTATGGAGCATCTGATATTTATAAAGATAGTTTTATTTATAATTTTATGAATAGTTTCTGGCAAGGATATTCACCGGAATTAAAAATGATGGTTCTGGGCAGGATAATTTTCGGGTTAGGTGCAGAAACTTTAATTGTTGTGCAAAATAAAATAATTTCTAAATGGTTCAAAGGTGATATGTTAGCTTTAGCCTTTGCTTTGAATTTAGCCGTTTGTAGATTAGGGACAGCTGCAGCTTTAATTTTTTCGCCAAAAATTGCATTGAGTTCATCGTTGGAAACTGCGTTGTGGGTAGCTGGAATTATTATGCTTACAGGTTTTGTTGCATTTGTTGGTTATATGATAATTGATAATTGGCATATAAAAATTTCTTTTAACGAAGACGAAAGAGTTAAATTAAAAGATTTAACTGCATTGCTTAAAAATAGGGAATACATCTTTATATCATTGTTGTGTGTTACATTTTACTCAGCAGTTTTTCCTTTTCAATCTTTTGCGCCAGATATTTTGCACAATAAATTTAATGTTGATCTAGAAATGTCAGGTTTGCTAACAAGTATTATAATTTGGGGCACAATAATTTTTACTCCATTATTTGGATATTTGTTTGATAAATTTCATAATGGTGGTAAGATGATGCTTTACGGCTCGGCTTTGTTGCTGGTAAGTCATACATTACTTGCATATACATATCTTACTCCTTATTTTATGATGTTTACATTAGGTATTGCGTTTTCATTGGTCCCTGCGGCAATGTGGCCAAGTGTTGCGTTGATTGTTGAAGAGGAAAAATTAGGTATGGCTTTTGGGTTGATGACATCTTTACAAAATTTAGGTTTGTGGGCTTTTCCTATTATAGCTGGTTATGTTACAGAAATTACAAATCCTGGTATAAATAGTACTAGTGGAGTTAAAATTCAAATTAATTATAGTTATACAATGACTTTATTTGTTGCTCTGGCTGCAATAGCTATTGTATTTTCTTATTATTTAAGTAAAACACAAAAATTAAAAGAGGTTTAAGATGAAAACCTTAAGAAAAATTGGAATTTTAACCGGTGGAGGAGATTGTCCTGGGTTAAACGCAGTTATAAGAGGAATAGCAAAACCTGCAATTGAAAATGGAATTCAAGTTTATGGTATTGAAGATGGATTTGAGGGACTTGTTGAAGGAAAAGCAAAAGAATTATACGCCCACAATGTTTCTGGAATTATCAATCTCGGCGGAACTATATTAGGCTCATCAAACAAAGGTGACCCTTTCCATTGGCCAGTTAAAGTTGGTGATAATATCGAAATTCAGGATAAAAGTCTTGATGCTGTAAATAATTATAAGTTGTGGGGGCTTGATGCCTTAATTGCTATTGGCGGCGATGGAACAATGCATATTACTAATAAATTGAGCAAAATGGGAATTAATGTTGTTGGAGTTCCTAAAACTATTGATAATGATCTTGAAGCTACAGATCAAACTTTCGGACACGATACGGCTGTCTCAATTGTTACCGAGGCTATTGATAGATTGCATACAACTGCGTCATCCCATCACAGAGTTATGGTTGTTGAAACTATGGGACGTTACGCTGGATGGATTGCGTTAAATGGAGGTCTTGCAGGCGGTGCTGATATTATATTAATTCACGAAATTCCTTTTGAGTGGGATGTAGTTTATGAAAAAGTTTTAGCACGTAGCAAAAAAGGAAAAAGATTTAGCATAGTTTGTGTTGCTGAAGGTGCTAAACCTTTGGATGGCGAAATGGTTGTTAAAGCAACTGATGTTAAAAGAACTGATCCTTTGCAATTAGGCGGAATTGGGGAATTGGTTGCTAAAAAAATTGAAGAAAATACTGGTCTTGAAACAAGGGTTACCGTTTTAGGTCATATTCAAAGGGGCGGTTCACCTACTGCTTATGATAGAATTTTATCTACTATGTATGGCACTAAAGCTTTTGAACTTGTGTTTAATAAGAAATTTGGTTATATGGCGGCACTTAAAGGTAATAAAATTACACAAGTTAAAATTGAAGATGCAATTGCAAAACAAAAATTGGTAACACCTGATACTCAACAAGTTAAAGCGGCGTCAGCTATTGGTGTAAGTTTAGGGACAAAAAAATTATAAAAAAATAAAAAAAAATTTGACTTGTTGATTTTATTTTTGTATATTAGTATTTCAAATTTTGAAAAACTTGAAACCAACGGGGTCGTAGTTCAGTTGGTTAGAACGCCTGCCTGTCACGCAGGAGGCCGCGAGTTCGAGTCTCGTCGGCCCCGCAAATATGGAAGCTCAAGCGTAAAAAGCTAGAGCTTTTTTGTTTTAAAAAAGTTCAGTTGGTTATCACGTCCCGATTGGCAATCGGGAAGGCCGCGAGTTCGAGTCTCGTCGGCCCCGCAAATATGGAAGCTCAAGCGTAAAAAGCTAGAGCTTTTTTGTTTTAAAAAAGTTCAGTTGGTTATCACGTCCCGATTGGCAATCGGGAAGGCCGCG